>Ga0316189_10000423_pt1 | contig 42127 bp, 80 predicted proteins | sample LowCovwburrow_MG_FD_204930 | JGI IMG/M metagenome (GOLD analysis project Ga0316189, IMG submission 204930) | Coastal sediment microbial communities from Maine, United States - Lowes Cove worm burrow | ecosystem: Environmental > Aquatic > Marine > Coastal > Sediment | place: USA: Maine... | reverse complement strand
TGCCACCCAAGTGCACTACTAAGATAGTAATTATTCATCTAATTTTTTAATTTGTATACGCTATTTATGTCTATTACTGCATACTCTTCACCATCATCGTATTTTATAAACCACTCGGAAACATCAGGATAATCAATATTTTTATGTATCGTTCCGTTTAATTGTTTGCAGTCAAAATCAAATACATAAACCCGCTCCCCTTCATTAAATATTTGACTATCCATATCTATAGTGTCTCGTTTAAATTTTTTAATCAGTCGTATCTTACAAAGCTCTATTTGTTTCAATGTTGTATTGTCAGCGGCTTTAAAAAGCTTGATCAGTAAAGCCCCTGATACTTCATATTTTCCCTTACTGGAGATCTTCATTATTCAAATAATTTTACCTGATTTGGGTCTATCTCAAAATCAGTCTTAAACTCCCTCCACATCGAACAAGTGCCGTTGTCTTTTACTAATAAATCAAGGATGGATTTTGCAGTTTTATTGTTGCAGGCTTCATAATTATACTCCATCTGAGCGAACGCAATAGGGCAAGGCTTGTCACCGTACTTACATTTTGAGCACTGTTCGTCAAATACTGCTCCTTCTGTTCCGTTTGGAAAGTATGCCATAATCTATATCGTTTAGTTAAATATTTGCTCTTATCAACTGTTCGGAATTACCAGATAGTTGGTGTTATTTTGCAGTTAGGCGCAATAAAAACCTAAGATTCTACTGGTTCAAATTCAATCAGTTCATCCCCAACTTGTTCTCTCCATTGCCCTACTGTCATGAATGTATTTTCATCCATCCCCTCTAATTTGAAAAATCCAAAATATGCATCAGTCCATTGCCCTGTTTTCTCTTGTCCTAAGAGATTTGTAAATTTGAATTTGAGGGAATCAAATCCATTATCTTTTGCGTATTGTTGTAATTCTAAAATTCTCATTTCTAATCGGTTTTAAAAGTGCCTAACAATAAATAAAAATGAATGGTGCATGGCACTTATCTGCATCAATCAAATATGGTGAGTAAGCCTCACTCATCTTACAAAGGTCGACACACGGCCAGAGTCTTTTTGTTTCATATTTCCAAGCATTTAACCCCCAAAGCATCCTGTAACCTCAACAGTGCTCTAAGTCCGAATTTTTTATTGCCATTTTTAAATGCCGAGAGGTCTGTTTTGTGCCAACTGGCTTTTTCTGCTATTTCTTTTTGATTAGGTCCGATAGCTTTAATTAAAGCCGACCTTAGTTTGTCCTCACCTTTTATATTTATTTCCATACATCAAATATACAAAACAAATTATTACAAAACACAAACTTTATTTGTTTCTTAAATAAATTAGTTGTTACTTTGATTTGAACTTAAACACTAAACCAAATGAGCAATTCATCATCAAGTAGTAGCGGTATCGGACCAGTTGGCCTCTTAGGAGTCGCCTTTGTAGTCCTCAAATTAACAGGGTTTATTAATTGGAGTTGGTGGTGGGTAACCCTTCCCTTCTGGGGTGCACTCGCAATATTCCTTATAATCTTCTTGATTTACTTGATAATCAAAAAATAGAACTTAAACACACAACCATGACAGTCAAAGAAATATTTGATTTAGAAATTGAAAATCAAAAATTAGCTGATGAGAACAAAGCCCTTAACACCTCATTAGGATATGCTGAAAATGAGAACGACAAATTATATGAAGCTTTAAACAAAATCCTTGAAGAGCTTCCTCTCAAACTTACTACAGCATTATTAAAACGAATAAAAGACATAGCAACCAAAGCAACTAAATCCAACTGATATGAGCGACATAGAAGCAATAGACGAACTCCGAAAGGTACGGGCTGAAATGGAGCATTATTCCGGATTAATGGTTGAAGCCTCTAACCAGCTTGAAGTCTTGAAAAAAGAAAATAAAAAGCTGCGATCTGGCTACCTTGATTTAATTTGTGACCTGGATGATTCAAAATATCAACTGGAGCCGGAATCAATTGAGAAGATCAAAGAAATGCAAAAGTTATTTGAGGGTGAAGAGACTGACGTAATTCAGGCATTATTAAATAATCAGCCGGTGCCTTTAAATTGGGATTAGGGTCATCAGGTAAGAATTGAAAACTTATTAAACCAATAGATATGAAAGCCAAGATTAAAAAAGCAATTGAAGAGTACCAATGCCCAGGATGCGTTACCGGTTGTGACGTTTCTTGTTTTGAAAATTATCACAGTGGTGTAGGTTGTGGAAAGCATCATGCAGCAATGATATTACCGGGAGTTGGAAAGATATTCCTTGGAATCCCAAAGGGATTTTGTAGGCTTGGTGAATACACTAAGCTAAAACCTCATATCTATACCGTACTTGATGATCATGGTAAATATGATATGTGGAACATCCCTACATGGAAGCATAAAAACGAAGCGGGTCACACCCTTGTTAGGGGTCTTATGCCTCGAAGGAATGAGCCGTTTTTACATATTTATTTAGAGGATTGTCTGGATAAAATTGATTGCTTAGAAATAAGCAAAGAAGATATTGACGGCATGGATTAAAAAACTTGGCTGGTTGAAAGCCCTCTGTAAAAGCTCAATAATCTGCTACGGTGCAAGATCAGAGCTACAGGGGGCGCAAAGAACCGATAGGGTTCAAACGTTCTTTACATATTGAAGATAAACCTAAAAGGAGAGGGGCTACTGAAACAGGTTTTTCTAGATAGGTAGCCCCTGTAGGAATTGAAGAAGTCTCGAAAGTCAGGGAAAGAGAATCCAAAAATTTACCCTGAATGGTAACCATAGTGGCGGAAAGTATTGGTAGACGCTAAGCTTATCGGGTGAGAATGGACTATCAAAAAGCCTATCTGTAAGACAAGTCAGGTAAATATGCGGAAAGATAGGATAGTCCAATAAGGTTGATGAAAATATTCACGAGTATCCCCGAAAGGGTGCTGACTAACATCAACTATAATTCGTACAGGTTCGAATCCTGTCTATGGTTCTTATGGTTGGTTAAGTGGATTAGAATCGGGGGTCAACGTGGCCTCCGGTTTTTTTTAAAAAAACATAGCGATATGAGAGGAACCAAAGGTCTCATGAGCCTTTTCCTTTAGCGAGGTGGTGCGGGTTCAATTCCCGCAATCGCTACAAAAGGGGCATTCAATAAACAAAATGCTTGTAGGTTTAAGCCCCGCCTACATTTAAACTTGAAATTATGAATGAAGCTGAACAAATACTTTATGATTGTACTGGGATGTTAGGAGAAAACCACCCATCTATTATTGAAGCTATGGATAAGTATGCTATTGCAAAGATTAAGGATAGGCTGGAAAAGTACAATCAATTCCTACTTAAAAACGGATATACCGATACTGATATTTATCAAGAAGAACCGACAGCAATAGATCAATTTCTTACCATTCATCCCAGCATATAACCACTCTAAACTTGAAATTATGAATACAGTTAAATTTCAAAGGATTGACGACGAGGGATACTATCAACCGGTTACAGATCTACGAACCGATAAAAAAGATTATTCCGGTGAATACGTACTTATTAAAGAGGTTGACTGGAATAGTATCGAAAAGGGAGAAATACCAGAAATGTTGAGTGAAGTAAATTTTTGGCACCCGGAAAACGGCAAAGTAATGACAGGGGTAGTCATGCCTGATGGGGTTCATGAAGAAGGGGAATCGTACCCATGTTCACATTGGAAGTATTTACCAAAACCGCCTGTGTAAGCATATAACCACTCATGTAAATTGCCTTATTAATTAGGTAGGTGGGTATTACTTTAGAACTATGAAACTAAAAGGTAAAATAACAATTTTGATAGGAAGGGATTCGACACGAATTGAAGTAGAGGATGATTTGGCCTCAACTACCTTTCTAAAAATCAAACTAACGCCAGAGCAATTATGTGCAGCTCTTAGCCGTCAGGCTTGTGTTGAATGTGAGTTAGAGACAAACAGACTTGATAAAATTGGCAAAAAGCACGAGAATAAAAGCTTTACGTTTGAGATAACAGAAGACCTGTACGTGTACGATAGCCGTGACTCTGTAAAGCTGCAAGAATTAGCACAAAGCAAGCTTAATGATGGATGGATTGCAGAAGGATACTTTAGAAGTCAAGACTCTTTCTTTCAAAAGGATGATAAGTATTTTGCAAGATGCACCATTCGAAGGTGGACGTAACCAGGATTTTATTGATAGTCTTAACGGCTAACCCTATGAAATCACTTCACTACAATAACCACATAAGCAGCAAGCAAGACCCCAACGAGGTTGCAAAACAAATCTTTACTGAGATATTAGAAAATTCCGATAGGGAACTTCAACTATCGATTGATGATGGTGACGGGGATGTATGGGTTTATAAAATTAGCTGGTATTGTGATAGGATAGAACCATTTACCCAATTAAAAGAAAACTAATGAAAAAATATTACAAAAGGCTGATCATACTATTTGTTTGATTGTTTGGGATGCTAAAAAGTACGAATCAGATTTCGAGGCATCTATGATGAAGCCTAACCCCCCTAATTATTTCAGATCAAATAACGACTAATGAATCATGAAGCAAATCATTAATAAAATAACACACTGCATCCAATGCCCGCAATGGACAAAGTGCAAGCCAAGTAAAAAGCTCTCTGGAAAGCAGAGGGTGTTCATGATGATAGGAACAAACGCAATTAATATTTCACCTGATTGTCCACTTGATGATTTAAAGAAATGAAAACCTCAGTAACTGAACCCGAAAGAACTGTAATAATTTGCACTGGCTGCGAAATAGAAGTCGGCTTTACAGTATCAGGAGATGACCGAATTCCTTATTGTGGATATTTGTAGAACGTTAGACCCTGAAACCACTGAAATAACACAAAGTGAATACGAACAAAAAACCTAAATATGGAAACTAAAATTATGAAATTAGAAGCTCCCGAGCTATCGGTAATTGAGCCAAGCAAGGCAGAGCAAATCAGATCAACATTTGCGCCAATGGCTGACATGCTGGCTGAATTTGAAAACGCCTACAATGAGGTAATTGCTGAATCAAAAAAAGAGATTACAACAGAGGTGACCTCAAAGGCTAAAAGACTTCGAATTGATATTGGCAAAGTTCGAATTGAAACCGGTAAAATAAAGGATGACCAAAAAGCCGAATACTTAAGGGCTGGCAAAGCGATCCAGGGAGTACATAATTTACTGGTTTGGGCTGTAACGGACAAGGAAGAAAAACTTAAGGAAATTGAAAACCACTTTTTGATCCAAGAACAAAAACGTCTTGAAGCCTTGCAGCTTGATAGAGCCGAAAAGCTGTCAAAATACATTGAAGATGCGGAGTATAGAGATTTATCGAAACTACAAGATGACGAGTTTGAAGCCCTTCTTTCAATGAAGAAAAAGGAGCATGAAGATAGGATTGCCGCCGAAAAAAAGGCAGATGAAGATAGGATTGCGAAAGAGAAAGCAGACGAAGAGGAACGCCAAAGAATGATGAAGGAGAATGAGCGACTAAAGAGAGAGGCTGATAAAAGAGCAAAAGAGAATGCTGCAAGATTAGCCAAAGAGGAAGCAGAGCGAAAGGCACGTGAGGCGAAAGCAAAGAAAGAAAGGGAAGCCCACGAGGCTGAATTAAAAGCAGCCAGAGAAGCGCAGGAAGAAGCAGAACGAAAGGCTAAGGCAGAGAGGGACGCTCTGGAAGCTAAGCTAAAAGCCAAAGAGGAAGCAGAGCGAAAGGCTAAAGAGGCAGAGGAACAACGGGTACAAGCAGAGTTAAACAAAGGTGACGCTGACAAGGTTCAGGATTTAATTTCAAACCTTACCGCCCTTAAAACAAAGTACTCTTTTCAGTCAAAGAAAAACAATAAAATGTACTCTGATGTTGGGTTACTTATTGACAAAGTTATTAATCACATACAAGCCAAATAAATATGGAAACTAAGAAAGCAACAGAAGTAATTAAGGTTACCTCAACAGACGTAAAAATAGCCGAATCTTTCGGCTTGTCAAACGCAGAGGTTGCAGTAATAAAGCAGAGCACTGCAAAAAACACCTCAAACATTGAGCTATCTTTTTTTATAAAGACCTGTCAATCAATGGGATTTAACCCTTTCAATAAAGAGGTTTGGTGTTATAAGGATGGAAAAGGCAACTTGCTTATATTCGCTGGCCGTGACGGGTTTTTGAGTAAGGCTCAAAGCAATCCTCTATTCAATGGTATTCGTAGCTCTGAGGTGTGCCAGAATGACGAGATAGAGCTTAATATTCCTTTAGGGATAGTTCACCATAAGATCAATCCTAAGTCCTCCAGGGGCGCTATAGTAGGGGCTTATTCATTTGTTTTTAGAAAGGACGGTGAAGCCACTATTGAATGGGCTGATTTCGCAACCTATAACAAAACTTATAATGCATGGAAATCACACCCCGCTGAAATGATTAAAAAAGTAGCTGAAACCCACGCATTAAAAAAGGCTTTTGGTTTCTCGGGCATTCAGTCAGAATACGATTTTAATGTCAGTGATGGCGTTGCTGTTCCGGTTGACACAACAAAGCAAAATGAAAAATTGGAGGAGGTTCTATCATGAAGGACGGAATCTATAGGGATTTGTCTATAACAGACTACCATGAAAACAAAACTCATTTTTCGAGTTCCGGATTAAGGCATGCCAGAAAATCTCTCAAAGAGTTCTGGTATTACAAGGAAGGCCACATGAAATTAGAGGGCAGTCATTTAGATTTTGGCAATGCTTTTGAGCTTGCCTTGATTGATAAGGAAGGATTTAATAATGAGGTTGCTATCATGCAAGATTCCGCATGGGTGGCAGAAGCCCTAAAAGAAAAGCCAGAACTTAAAACCCCCAGAAATAGCAAATCTTATCAAGATGCTTCAAAAGCATTCGGACTTGAAAACGAAGGTAAGTATAAAATAATGGACACAGGGAGTCAGAGCTTTGAAACCATTGAGTTAATGTTGGCCTCCTGTTATCAGGACTCAACAATTAAGAAGCTCCTTGAAAATACAGAATATCAAGTATCAGCATTCTGGACAGATGAAGAAACCGGATTAAAATGTAAGACAAGGCCAGACATTTGTAAGCTGAATAAAAATGTTATTGTTGATGTTAAGACAACGGACGACGGCAGCCCGGCAGCATTCAGCAAAGCATTAGCAAAGTTCGATTATCCGTTTCAAGCCTGCATGCAAATTGACGGCTGCATATCGTCTGGGTTAATGCCCCAGGTTGATAAATACTTTTGGTTGGTCGTTGAAAAAAGTATTCCATTTTCAGCTACAATTTATGAGTTTTCGGAGAATGATATAAAATACTGCCTTGACGAATACAACTATGTGAAAGGGCTGGTTCAATCAGCCACAAAAAATGGTTTATATCCCAGCTATTCGCAGAGGGCGGATAATAAGTTTGGGATATTAACGGCAGAGATACCGCTTTGGTACAGGACTATTTAAAAATTAAAGACCTATTGATATGAGAGAGTACAGAGGAAAAGCAAGCGATGAAGACTCACCGCAATTTGGCAAGTGGTGTTTTGGTAACCTGGTAAAAAATACTAAGAACGGATATTGTTTTATTATTGGAGATTGCATTGACTCAAATGAAGAGTATTTTTCTCCTGAATGGTGGGAGCCGGTAGACCCTGAAACAGTAGGCCAGGATACCGGACTGAAAGACAAGAACGGAACACGGGTTTTTGAAAAAGACACTGATGGTATTGGGATAGTTGTATTTAAAGACGGTGCTTTCTGGTACGATGTAATTAATTCAAATGAAACGTTTCTACTTAGAGAGGTTTGCGGATCGATAGAAATTGTCGGTACAAATTTTACTATTATATGAAAACATTTAAAGCATGAAACAGATAAAATTTGATTACAAAGTATGGTTTTATTCTAACCGACTATCAAATAAGGCAGTTGTATTTCTATAATAAATGGTATGTATGGGATTTTAAATTGATAAAGAAATGACATTCCGACCTGACCCGAAACCTATAAAGCAAGAAAAGAAAGCCCCTAAGAACGTTTACGAGTTCAGGAGGGCTTACGGGTCACCCATTAAGAAAAAAGCCCGTAAGGGTGCTAACAAATACACGACAGTACGCAATGAGTTTCTAAAAGAAAACCCAGCTTGTCAGGCTCAATTATTAGGATGTGATTACAAGGCCACTGAGGTCCATCACAGGAAAGGCCGAACCGGTTCACTTCTTTGTGATAAGAATTATTTTCTTGCGGTGTGTAGGAATTGCCACGACATAATAGAATCACGACCACTTTGGGCAAAAGAAAAGGGTTACAGTTTAAGCCGGTTATCATGAGCACATTAAACGAACCAAAGCAAGCACTAAGCAGTCAGCAAAAAATGACAAGCACCATAATTGATGACCTCGCAAAACTCTTGCATGCCAGGGGATTTAAAAATATTGATTACGGAGATACTTTTATTGAGGCTGAAAATCTAAAACTACAAGTTAAGATTATTATTAAATAACGATTGACACTAAATTAAACCTACAGATTATGACAACTGAATCACAGAACAAACGAATCTTAAAACGCCTACAAAACGGTGATGCAATTAGCGCAATGTGGGCGGTCAGGCAATTAAATTGTTTCCGGTTAGCAGCCAGGATTCACGACCTCAGAAAGAAGCACGATATTAAAACTGAAATAGTTTTCTATAACAACAAGCGATTTGCTTACTACTCAATGAATGTATTATGAAGGATGAAAAACGATTAAAGATCAATTTAGAAATTCTTATTGTGGGAGATGGTAGACGGTTTTTAAACTTCTGGGATTACCGATCTGGGGATGACGTTGTTGCTGAGTTAAAAAATGGAATGTTGTATCAGGAAGAGAAACTGATATCCCTCAATGAGTTTATTGATCAAGTTAAAAGTAGATTCTAAAACCACTCATAACCAGGATGATGTGGTAGATCACTATGAGAAAGAAGCACACCAAACCTTAGCTGATCTTTTGCAGGGCAATCATATTATGCGAGGTTATTCGAAAAGAAGCACCCAGAACATAAGGGATTTTTTCTAAAACGCAAAACACAAAAAGCATGAGACACATAGAAGCATACCAGCCCCTTTTCGACCACTTACTGCGGGAACATGGCCTAATATTATTACAGTCTGAAATGGATGAAATAATCAGGATTGTTAAGGAGATGAAAAAATGCAACCGGACAATAGAATTAATTTAGCTGAGGCTAATGCCGCAATGGCGGAATAAATCGGTTTGGGTATGGTTAGTTGCGGAAAATATAAAACTGAATTAAATTAAAAGAGATGAACAAAAAATTTGAATTACTTAGAGAGGCAGTGAATACTTATAAGGTAAACCACTGCGATGGAAACAAGAACGAAAAAGCACTACTTCAATTTATAGACGAATTAGAGCAATTAACTATACCCGATGTTGTAGGGCGAAGCGAACAGTTAAGCCAATGTAAGTGTGGAAATACTGTTCAGGTTGAATGCGATGATTGCAAAGATGACAGGATTAGAAATGAGTATATGTAATTGGCTTAATTGCCTACAACACATAAGAAACCCCCTTTTAAATAGGGGGCTTAGTTTAACCACTCATAACCATATATTACCGTTCATGTAAATTCAGTTTCAGGTTAGGTAGGTGGTAGATATATTTACTTTGAATTAAAACACAGCCAAAATGATGATTTCAACAAAAAGCATTAAAGTAAGTAAGCGCACTTTCACAATGACCTTCCAAAGTCTTGATAAAGAATTGTGCAACTTGGAAAAGTATGAAGCTGTAGCAATTGCGCTCATGACAGGGTTTTATAACCCACTTCGAAAAGTGTCCCGCTTAGATGCCCCAATTAATTTAGATAAAATGGCAGCGCACCAAGAAAAGTTCAACGCCATAATCAATGATATTATTACTGATATTGAGGTAGATGTTGAGGATATTGAAAAAATTGTAGGGTAGCCAATCACATAAGAAACCCCCTTTAAATAAAGATAGAGGGGTAAAGTTTAACCTTAGTCACATAAGAAAATGGAAAAGACAATCTGGAAATATGAATTACAAGTAATTGACCACCCTCAAAGGATTGACATACCTCTTGACTCGAAGATAATGACAGTGCAGAGTCAAGGCGAATCTATTTGCATGTGGGTTATGGTTGATCCTGACGCAGAAAAGGAAACAAGGTACTTTGAGGTTTTTGGTACAGGCGGCCCTATACATTGTGACATGGGCGTAAGCAGGCAGTATATTGGGACATTTCAATTGCTGGAAGGTAAATTTGTAGGTCACCTTTTTGAAAGGACAGAATAATGAACCGATCAGATAAGACCCCATTTAGGGAATTGAAAATAATTGAAGCCCAGAGGCTGACAAAGCTCTACCAGGAAAGTAATAATATTTTCCTAACGAATGATTACATTGAAGCAACCCCGGAAGAGTTAGAGGCTAAAGACTGGCGCTGTCAATACGAACCAGAAATGAAAGGCAAATCCCAAGTTTGGTATATCAATCAAGACGGAATTGCAATCGCACTATGAAACTTTTATCTGAATTACTCGAAGTATGTATAAGGAACCTATTCCAGGTTTTAAAAGTCCTGGCAAGGTATTTTATAGGAGTAATTTTAGCTGTTTTACTACTGGCTTTCTTTGTTGATTTAGGGATCAAAACTATTAATTATTTAATTGAATTATGGAGGTGAAAAGCTACTCTAACGAACATTGGACATGCAGACGAGCTTGTGGAAAAAGCCTGAAGTAAAAGCAGACATAGTCTATACTGAAGATTACGTAGCAAGTCATATAATTGACTACTTACAACCTAACGGTAAATGTTTAGACCCATGTAGGGGAGATGGAGCTTTTTATAAATATCTACCGGAAGATAAACACTATTGCGAAATAACAGAAGATAGAGATTTTCTCATGTACAATGAAAATGTTGATTGGGTGATAGGAAATCCTCCGTATAGTATTTTTGAGGACTTTTTAAGAAAAGGATTTGAAATATCAGATAACGTCAGCTATTTAGTTCCTACTAATAAAGTATTTCAGAGACAGTTAATAATGAACATGATCAATAAATATGGAGGAATTAGAAGTATTTTAATCTATGGATCAGGGCAAACTATTAAATTTCCCTTTGGCTTTTCTGTTGGAAATTTTCATTTCAAAAGGAACTACAAAGGACAAACAACTTTATTAATGGGTATCGATTCAATATTCACTCCAAAAAGAGATGTATTCAAAGCAAACTAAAAATAGATGAAAATCAAACAAGGTAAAAAAGAAATCGAATCATTTACCGAAAAGTGTCAGGCAGATAATGACCCGTTAAATGACTAACCCAATTATATCCGGTCACTCAATAGAAGAGTTTAACGACTTGGTAGAATTGATGCATGAGCAAGAGAGGCTTTTTAGTGAGGCTCAGGCTACTGATCAGACTATGAGTGTACACTATCATGAAGCTCAATTGGCGTTAATCTACGCCCGTATCAACAAGCTCATGGTCGCTTATGATGGTTACGATAATCAATTTGAAATAGAGTTTAAAGTTTACAGGGCGAAATGAAGCGTAATATGGACAATCAACTAAGGAAAATTTGCATTAAAGTAAGCGACAAGCATGGTATTACTTTGGATGAATTACGAGGCCGGAAAAGAAACAAACTACTGAATGCAGCCCGGCGGGAATGCTATCAGCCGTTTTTTCAATGGCTGAAACATTAGCCCTTCCTGCTCGCTTTCCGTTCCTTCCTTATTTCGTGCTTGAGTTTCATTTTCTCCATTCTAATAGTGGCTGTCGTTGCCTTGTCTGCAATACGCTCTCTTCGCTTTGAATCAAAATAGAATCCAACTGCACTGCCTAATAATAACCCTATTTGCCCAGTAATTACACCATCAACCTCTACTTCCATAGCACCAGCTATGATAATTATACCCTCACAGATAAGAAGAAAAATTAAAGTCAATGGCCTGATTGATTTTGATAACCAATTATCTGAGGCCATATCAATTTTTAACCTTTCAGTTATTACCGCTTGCCTTTCTTCGCCTGATTCGGTTAATTCGTCCGCTGTCTTTCCGGCTCCGGTGATAAATTTAGCTATGTCAGTTATCTTGCTCATAATAAATTTGAGTGTAGGTTATCGTTACCGGCTCCTTTTTTATAGCTTCTAATACCTTTTTGTATAATTTCTTATAAGCGTTGGTACTTCCAATGACAGATTCTTTGTCAATTCCCGGTTGCTCTGCTGTTAACAAACAGCCCTTTGTATCTTTTGGAAAGTTTCCAATGTGAATTAAAATCCATTCGAATTTTGGGACATCAGTAACGTGCAGCATTCCCTCATGGAATTCTGGGAACTTCTTTAAGTACTTTTCGTGATGACCGCCTTCAGTTCTTAATTTAACCGTATAAGTACCGTTAGGGATTCTGGTTTCTCCGTATTCTTTAACATCCCTATGACCATCCTCTAAACTGTAGCATTCAAACTTCCCATTAATTCGAACTACTGAAAGAGTAGCGTGTCCGGTGTCGTTATATCTTAGAACGTCGATTTTCATGATTTTTTTAGTTGGCCTTTTATTTCTCCTACTTCCTTATCAATCTCGTTTACTTTCTTTAAAATATCATCGAGCTTTGTGAGGGCTAAATTTATTGAAGTTTCCCTGTTTGCATCGTTAGCCGAATTCACCGCTAACTTTTCTGATAGTTGAGTCAGCTTTTCTGAATGATCCTTCACTGTAGAAAATAAACCTTTAATAACATAAGTGAATGTTCCTGTTATAATCAGCCCTATAAATAAGACTATTAATTCTACGGCGTATTGCGCTAATGCTTCCATCCTTCTTTATGCATTACAAATATAATAGATAATACGAACCCAATTGCAGTACTCATCCAGTTAGCGTATATATCCCACATTAAGTAGAAAAGAGCATTCACACCAGTAATAATAAAGTAACTTAGGAAAGCATAACGATCTATTGGAGTAGCTCCAAATGTGGCTAAAAACCCTGCAAGGCATAAAAATAAACCTTGCCCTACATGAGCTGACCAAAACCATACAGCCCAAGTGTCAGTATTTACCGCCGACCTAACCATATTTACTAAGACAGCAATCCCTAATACTATAGTAGGCTTGTTAGTCATCATCACCTGGTGGCGGCGGCGGTGGAGGAGGTTTATTGTCACCCGGACCAGGGCTATTCTTCCAGACTTGATCTAATTTCGTTAACTTCATTTTTTATAGATTTAAGTGCGTTAGGTATATCTAACAATTTTTTTAATGCTTCATTCTCATTCTCAAGCCGTCTATTATTAATAGACTGATACGTGATAATTGATAATAGAACCGCATAACTTAATATTACAAATACTCCCATTTTACTTCAAGCGTTAATACCGCCCAAAGCCCATTAATTCAACTTATAGTCTGGTTCCCAAGTCAAACTATTCTTTTAAGGTTACCCCTTTTTCTGTCTTGTTTTGAATCTGTTTTAATCCCAATATTCCTACTATGATCCCAACTATAGCAAAGTCTGGTGAGAATTCCACCCCTCTAACTATATGCAAACCGTAGTCAGATAGAAACATGAACAAAACTGAAAGGTTCATTAATCGCATACTGGAGAACTGACCAGTATTATCTTTGAAAAACTCTAAAACTTTCATACCACTAAAATAGTAAATTTTTGTATCAAATAACGCATACCATTTAAACCATTATATTACCATTCATGTAAAATGGGTTTATTTTTGCGGGTGAATTAGATAGGTTTGATGTATGGAAAAATTAAAGGCAGGGGCAAGCCATATTGAGCTTCTTTGTAAAGTTGATGATATTATTGACGAACTCGAAGAAGTCAAAAGCAAGCAAGAAAAGGAGATTGACCGTAGTTATTGTTTTTCTAAATATGAAGAAGGAATTAAACATCTTCAGGAAAATTGGAAGACACTCAATCTCACCGGAGAAAGTAGCGTAATTGTTACAAAAGCTATACAGATAGCAAGCGGCGTTAAATCACTGAGCCATTTAGACTATAGCGAACTTGATAAAAGTCGTTTAAAAATACCTGATCTATCCGAAGAAATTGCAGCTATAAAAGAAAATGAACGGATCGAAAAAAAGGAGGTTAAAAAACTTCGAAGAAAAGCTATTAAGAAAATAATCAATCAAGAATTAACAGTAATTGCAGAGTGTACCGCCGTTCATGGTGAAATTGAAACGACCACCGCAATAACAAAAGCAGCAATTAAAAGGATAGCTAAAAAACTGGTTAAGAAGCTGTACCAACCTGAATAATAATATCCTCTTCACCGTTTTCTATATTGCAGCTTGAACCCTCCCAAAGGGTATAAGAATCTGATTTTCTGTTGAGGTATTTTTTCACTTCCTGCCAGTACTCATCTGCGGTCTTTTTGTAGTACTTATACATTTGCTGATCCTTATGGTGGGAGGGGTTTTGCATTCCCTGCACTTCCGGTATTTGCCAGCCCGCCGCCGTGTCGATTTCTTGCCCTGCGATCCTGTACCTTGCAGCCGTGTAATAAATCAGGACTTTCTTAAGCCCTGGATTAGTGTAATTATAGCCACTGTCGGTATAGTCTACCCCATCTAATAGATCGGGGTAACTCCCGTTTGCGGTTGCCGCAACATCCCGTAAAATATCATGGTAAAGCCGATCACCCAAAAGGGGTTTAACATCTAAGTATTGAGCGTTATTAATATGGGTGTTAAAATCTATATTGTCCGCATGGAGGTTATTTAAAGGAATCTCCGCTTTTACCTCCGTTACAGTTATCCATCTGGCCATTATGAGTTATAAACCCTTAGATTAGTTCTTACAATAAATGCATCGTTTGCAGCCGGTAATAGTTCATCATTTGAAAGGCCATTAGTCCCCCTGGTAATGTTATTTACTTGGGCGTTATAGCTTACTGTATTGGTTGTTAAGTCAATACCCAAACCAGGATCAACCGCCGCAATATAAGCATCAATAGCCACAATCAAAGCAGCCTCAAGAGCTGCAAAAGCTGTGACCTTATTGGAATTAACAATACCGGAAGCCGTTAATGAAAAATCAATGTTTTCGGTGACGTCTACAGTTCCCAAACTGGAAGGAACTAACGCCGTAGCATGACCAGCCGGGGCATAATCACTATTAACCTTTGCATTTAAATAGACTGTTTTCGTTGATAGTGCCATTTACATTTTATTTTCAATCTCAAAAATCTCATTTACCAAAGCGGGCTTTGCTTTTTCGCTGGTACTAAACCCTAAACTTTTAGCCCGTTCCTGCAAGTCTTTAAACTTCATTCCCTGGAGCCTTTCCTTAGCTGTCAAAATCCTTTTTTCGGATTCCTTAGCTTCTAACTCCCTGAACTTTTTAGGTTCGTCTACGGGCTTTAAATCAGGGCGTTTCTTAGGCTCTGGTTTTGGGGTCTTAATCTTCAAGGCCGCAAAAATTGCCTCTTGCTTTTGGGCTTCCTCTTCTCGCTTTGCCTTCCTGTCGGATTGTAATATCTCAATAGTAGACTCTTGATCGGATTTAGCCCTACCTCTTTTTTTAGCCCTGTCTTTTTGAATCTTTTCCAGATTCATTTTACGCTAGTTTAGAAGTCCACACGTCCGCCTTAGTGGTGGCGTAGTCAGTATTAAGATAGATTCTTGGAGGCAAACTTTCGGTGAATCCGTCTGGTGTTTGAAGGTCAAAAGTAATAGGCCCACTTTGGTAATCAACCGAATGAGGCACCATAACTAAACCATGATCAAACCCGAAAAAATGAAAGGCGTCATCCCTGTCAGTGCCGCCCCACTTCCTTTCAAGAATTCCAAACACATGACCACCACCTACAGCCCAATCTTTGTAAGCCTCCTGTACGGTTGCATCTGGGTCTTGTAGGGTTATCCCTGTGATTTTATGAATGTAGGTTGGCCTCCCGTCCGCAGGCTTTCCGTAATCAAAACCGCCTGATAAAATCTTTAGGTCGTTGATCCCCTCAAGCAAGTGTGCGGCGGCATCAGGTACAATATCGGTTATTACCGTTTCATCACTTACTGTGATGTTTGTAATAGGGTCAAGCTCAGACCCTGGGATAATTAAAACTTTCTGTTTCCATCCCTCTACAAAGTAGTTTGCCGCTGATCTGCTAATGTCAAGGGCTAATTCGCTAAATATCTCTGCCATGTCCTTTTTATTTTAGTATAAATATAATTTAATTATAGCGAATTTTCGCTACTTATTAGCTAAAAAGTATTCTGGTTCCTGAATCGTGTCTATTTTGTAGGTCACTTTCCTTGATTGCTATCACCGTAGAGGGCTTGCCCCAACTTGTACCGTATCCGTCATAGCCATGTGGCAGCTTTTCTATTCCTACTACTTCAACATCTTCAAGGGTAATATAATCATGACCTAGAATCAGGTTTATTTTTCGAATTACCCAATCCGGCACTTGTTCGTATAGCTCAAATTCACGCCTTTCTAAGGTAACATCGTTAACCTTTGTCATTCTTGAGGTTGCGCTTACGATAGTTTCAATCTCTGACTCGTCGGCTGGCTTTATAAATGAAGCCCTGATCCTAAACTGCATAATTACCCCGCTTCGATAATCTATTTTAGCGTATGGCTCATTGTTATAGTATGTAAATAGTAACGAATTATACCACCTTTCTCTAACTTCTATAATTTCACTTTCCACCTCATAGCTCGCTGATCCGTCCGTCATTGAGCCCCGCCCTAAAAACTTATATTTACCTGGGGGAATTTGCAAGGGGTAGCGTCCTTGATATACATCGTAGGTGGATTCTATTGAGATTACTTCCGTTGCACTACCGTCTGACCCCTCGAAATCAGCATCCTCCAAATCTTCATATTCTATTACAGTGCCATCTTCGTATAATGCAGGGTCAACATCATTGTCAGTTATTACCACCTGCCCAGTAATACAATTCACCAACTCTAATATATTGATTTCAAAACTTGACTGAAACTGGAGGTAAATAGTGTCCTTTTGCTCCCATGGTTGACACCATGACCTTACATGTGACTTACTGTACTCATGAAAAAGCATGTTATCTTTTTCATTATAGTTCAGTCCCACCATGTTTGTTCGAATGATACGAACAGGATTTGCCGATGAAAAGTTTAAAATTGTACTCATTTAATTTAAGCCGCTTCTGAGTTAGCTGTTAATATCCAGGTTCCTCCTCTGTAAATAAGCATAACCATGTCTTTGTTACTGTTCAGTGTTAAATCTGTGTTTAGCGGGTTGTGGATGTTCCCTGTCTCATGCTTAATGACCACATCCCTTACATCGCTGGCAGGGAATAGAAACAGAATGTCCCCCTCCTCACCTCCGTTTATTGTGTCCAAGTCGTCCGTAGAGGCATTGGCTTGTGTGTCTATCGAATGATAACTTCTTGTAATAGTCACAACCCCGGATGCTATGGTTAATTCAGTCGAGGTTCCGAGGGATAACTTACCTGCCCCCGAAATAGTTAGCCCTTTTTCAAGGTCAACAGGCCCTGTATCATCCTCATCAACTATCGCCTTAGCCCTTACCTTTTCATTCTCAATATCAACCGAAAAAACGTCTTTTGCCCATAAAATGTCACCATAATCAATTATGCCCGATCCACTTGTGCCGTCTTCAATATCCAGCGTTAAATACATTGCGCTATCAGTGCCGGCAACCAGTCTAATAGTATCCAGCAAAGTATCATTGCCGGTGTTTACCTTATACAGTACCCCATTTTGAACGGCGTAAAATTCCCTATCTACCGTGTAAACAGATCCGGCTATACTAATAGCGTCACTTGAGTCAAAGGCCACAAAATCCGTTGAAGGAGTAGTTAGGTGTAGTGACATCATCCTAAATGAAACATCATCCATTAAATCTTTCATTAACGAAAGGTCAATCGGCTTGTCTTTTGTGCTATCTGGGGTTGCTGTATGATCCCAAAATGATCCCCTTAGATTTCTTGATAATCCGGATAGCGTACTTATTAACGTGTTCTTTAAACTCCTTTTTGTTCCCATTGTCTTTTATTTAATAGTCATCGTTCGCCCTACGCAAAACTAAATCAACTTGATATAAATCATCTAATCTTAATTCATCAATATAACCATAACAGGTCATATCATCGTAGGTAACTTTTACCCTTTTCTTTTTATTGTCTTGAATTAATTTATATTGAGCCTCTGATACATTGGTCTTTATTAGTAGATCATCTTCCAAAAATATAGGCTCTACCCCTGCGGACAAATCTGCATCCTCTTCTATTTCCGCTGCTTCGCTGCCTATTTTTGTACTCGCTGTTTTATTTCCTTCACCATCCACAAACCTAATCGGATTAAACCCCGCAAAGCCTACCTCATTAGCTTCCCTGTTTTTGTATTCCCTGATTAAGGCAGCATTAATTACCTTCAAGTGGTTTAAAATAGTCCTACCTGGAGTTAGTAAATAATTCTTTTGAGTTGTGGGGTCATCTACACCCGTAACACTTACGTAATCATTATCAATTTCAAACCCTCCAACCCCATCACGTTTGACTACAATGTAAAAAATATCATTACCCCTTTCTTCGTTGTTATTATTGGCTATTACATTGTTCCTGACAATCTCGTTTAAATATGAAGAGGCAATACCATTACTAAGAACATTGTAAATATTCTTTGAAAATGCATCTAATCCAGTGACATATCTGCGGGTAGTGTGCATTGACTCAATGTAACTATTTGATTGACCCACCCCCGCATCATCGGCCTTTTCGAAATTCCTATAGCCACTTAAAACCCTACCATAAACCCGGCTTTCATTGGTCACTATCTGGAAGCTCTCAGGGTTTTCTATCGTCCAAATAGGGTCACTTATTGAGTCATACTCATAATCAATATCTTCTATCCTCAAAAAAGCAACGTCGTTAATATATTCTATACCCATGCTGATTGGCTCAATAGCGTTGAGGTATTCAAAGAAATCCGCCAGGCTCATGCTGATGGGATTGTCTGTCAATGTATCACCCCGTATTAAATCCCCGTTTGTCATTGACACAAAAGCCAATCGGCCATCTGCATCAGTTTGGAATACTTCACCGTCAGTACGGCCTAAAAGATCAGAACGGAAAGCGTCATTCCTTCCGAGTATCTTTTGAGCTAATCTTAAACCTATCTCCCAGGGTAGCATAACCTCACAATTAGAAGTCGCCACCTCTGTCAACCCTGCGATTTCTGTCTTTGTCAGGCTTAAAGTATAGGTTTCCCCGTGTGTCCCGCTAAAGGCCGTGATTGCATTCCCATCAAAATCGACTAACTTTTGCAAATCAGCGTTTTGATCATCCCTTTTAATTATCTTTTGCGCTGGCTCATCTGGAAAAAATAATACTTCAAATGTTCCGCTTATCACATCCTCGCTTGCTGTTTTGTAATCAAGTGTACCCGCAACAATCTCATCGTAAACGTCTGTATTGTAATTAAATGACGAAATCACAAAGGTGGAATTTGCAAACGATCCTTTTAAATCCTTTTGCGCTACTACATACGCTTTAGCCGCTGCACTTAAACTTAACCGGTTTGCTGAAAATGTCTTCAAATGAGAATGATATGTTTCATCTCTTTTATCAACCGGTAAGAATTGCCGCCAATTACCAATATCATTGATATAATCAGTGCCGTCTATTTCGACTTTAAATTTCTGGGTCATCTTGAGATATAGTTGAAATTATCGTAAAGATACTTAGCGTCGAGATTATTTGACCCCTCGATTTGGTTGATTACTATCAATTTTTTGCCTTTTAAAGTGCCATTTATCTCTTTCAGATTTTTGTTAATCTTGCTATCTGTAAATGATCCCTGACCGCCACCAGAATGCAACCGGCTGAAATCAATAAATGAACTTAGATTAGGGTCTTTGTTAAATGCCATAAAAGCCTCAGAAGCTGGTCGGCTCATAACCCCTAATAATTCACCCTTTTCAGCTTCCATTAAAGGGTTGCCGTACTGGTCAAAAATTGTATTCCCTCCTTTCGTGTGGCGTTCGCCTCCAAGCTGAACCAATGCGCCTTTTTCGCCTAATGGGATAACACCACCACTTAGATTTCTAAATCCTTCGCCGGTCGAGGTTTGGACTATAATTCCAATAACATTTCCAGCCGTATCAACAACATCACCATTAGCTAACTTTTTACCGATAATATTTCCCCTTTCATCAACAACAAATCCCTGCCTTTTTAAATTGTCAATTCTTTGTTGGCCTAATCCACCAAGTCCAGACGTACCGATATTTATATTTCCAGCCCCTGCCTGAGACTGAGACTGAAGATTAGAATCACTAACGGGATTTGAGGTTGTGGCTGCTATAGAAGACGATCCAGAAACCTCGCCCGCTCCAAAACCCTCGCCTAACCCGAAATCTGAGGGACTGGGGCCGCCTGCATTTTGAATAGATTTCATTTTATTAATTAGTCCTTTAATTCTTATCCCTGTAGCTATCCCAATGGCAATCCCGGCAATAGGGCCCCCTCCAATAGGCGGAGGAGCTGAAGCCGCCACTACAGCCGCTAAACCGTTTAGTATTGCACTTGCAATTTGTGCTCTGATTTCTCTTTTTTCTTGTTCGTGTCGCTGCTCTGCCGCCTTAAAATTAATCTCATTTAATGCCTGTTGTTTTTCAGCTTCAATCTGAGAAATTAAATCTTTATTATCGCCCGCCGCTTCTATTTCCTTATTATATCTTTTATTAACCGCCGCCGTTTCTTCTCGAAGATTATTTTCTATGTTTTCCCGCCTAAGATTATTTAGTTCACCAACAGCATCTAAAACAAGGTTACCGTTTAATACAACCGCATCCAGCTTTTTCCTGTTCTCATCTTGGGTTACAAATAATCTATCATCAGCTGCGTTTTGATTGACCGCTGTTATAGCGTCCTCCGTTTCTTCAACTATTATTTTCTTTTGAAGTCCAGCCTCTTCAATAATTAAACCCATGTCGCCACCCTGAGCGATTTGCTGTTCTGTCTCTTTTTTTAACGCATCAAGCCGCCTTTGTTCTTCTTCTCGAATACGCTTTTTGTCAAGGTCTGCAAAGAACTCAATTTCCTTAATCTTGAGGTTTTTTAGACTTAATCCATGAGCCTCAGCATCGTTTATCTCCTGATTAAACCGGCGTATTCTTAACGCTTCCTCCCTGTCGAATTCTAATTGTTTGATATTTATACTCCGGTCGCTGGCCTGCTCTTCTAATCGGATACGCTCATTAAGTGCCTCCTCTCGGGATTTCATTTCCTGCTTTATCAAATCTGCGGAGACTTCGGCTAAATCCTGTTCCGCTGTTTTTCGATCCCTGATTACTTCTAATAATCGCCCTTCTATTATTTCACTCAATCCCAATCCCCTGATTTTCTCATTTAATACGACTGCGTCGGATTCCTGCAAAAGTTCGTTAATATCAATTCTCTCACTTGTGAATTTTTGTATAGTCTCAACCTGTTTTGCTAAACTATCATCCGCCAGGGTTTGCGTTTCATCAAGTATTGCTTTCCTTTCTTCAAGAGTTAATCGTTCGTCAAGTATCCGCCTTTCGTTGATGGTCTTTTGGTTGTCAAATCCGTCAATTAAAATATCTAAGTCTTTCTCTAATCTATCCTGAATTAACATGCTCCTTTCTCGGTCTGTTTCAAGAAAGAATAATTTTTGCTGATTGAGAGCCTCATTAACCGCCTGCATTCCGTCTATTTCTGCGTCGGTCAATTCGTCGGTTAATTTTCCGTTAGCCCTTTGTGCATCTGCCTTTGTTTTAATAATTTCCAGCTCTCTTTTTGCTTGAGCTGATTTTTCGGTAAATAGCTTCCTGTCCGTTTCAATTGCTTTCTGGTTGGCGTTTTCTCTCTCTTCAAACGAACGGGTAGAATCATCCCTAATTTGTCGGTATAGTTCGCTTTCACTTTCAAGGCTTTGAACAAGTAACTTACTTTCTTTTCCTAATTTCCTGTATTCAATTTCAAGGCTTGCTAATATTTTAGCCTTTTCCATTGCTACCTCCACCTTATCCCCGAACCCCTCAAAAGCATTACCCATTTCTTCAATGCCTTTTTTATTGCCAGAGATGAATTTTACCAAGCCATTACCGAAATTCCTAACCGCCCCAATTGTTGCCTGAAACCCAGCCGTTACCCCCGCCAAAGTGACTTTTATCTTATCCATCACTTCCTGGCTTCCGGCCATAATACTTACAAGCCCTACAAACGCAGCCACCACTGCGATAATAGGAATAGCCAGGAATGCTTTACTCATTACCTTTGAGCCGACTGTAGTTTTTTCTAGTCCAGCGGTGACGGCTGATAACCCAGGTACTAACCCCTCTAATGATTCCCGATACTTACCAACATTAATTTTAGCCTGAACGTTGCTATCCGAATTTTTACTGATAAGCTCGGTATTTTCATCTATTTTCTTATTCATTGCGGCAACTGTGTCGATGCCTTCCTGAGTTGTGATGTTTACCTCTTCTTGAGCCTTACGGAGAAACTTATTATTTTCTTTTGCTTCCTTTTTGGTCTTTATTTCCTTATCTATTTCCCGGGTAAGACCTTTGACCCCGTCCTTATTTTCAACTAAGATTTTTTGATTTTTGGTGTACTCTTGACGGATTGACTTAAGCTCAACCTCATTTTTTACGTACTGCTCACCCTCTTCTTTTGAGGCTTTTTCGAGGTTGCCAGTAGAATCTCTTAAGGCTTTTTGAGAGGCTTTGATCTCCTCTATTTGTTGTAGGTATTTTACCTGGGCTGCGGTTACCGCATCAAGGTTAATGTCAAGCTCTGCAAGGGTAATCGTTTCGGGCATTACGTAAATTTACTAATAATGACCCTAAGTTAGCGAATTTTCGCTAAAAGTACTTTACTTGTAATTGGCCGAAAAGCAAAAAGAGAGGTGGTCGAATTCGTCTCTTATCACTTTGCCGAATTCAACAAGTGCGGCTGTTGAATCATATACAAAAGCATTTTCACTCATCCATTTTTCGGCCTTATCTTTGATTTCTTCGTTTGTCATGATCTACCTAATATTTTAGTGTCTGCAACCATTACTCCACCTTTCGATGCTTAACTAAATCATCAATAATTAATTTAAGCTCTTCGCCATCCCAATTGTTAGCCCTTAAGCATTCATATAAAAGCTGCTCTAAAGAGAGATCGCTAAACAGTTCAATTTCTCTTAATTCCTCTAATTCTTTTATACAGTTCGCTGTCATGTTGTTAAGGTTTATTTTCCCAATACTTTAGTATCTGCAATCATTACCGCTATAGTTTCCGCCTTTACGGTATCAGCTACCTTTTCAATAATTAGCATTATCCTTTCAGGTGTTACTACTGAAGAAACCAAATCAGTGCCGCCTTCCCTCCAATATCGAGTGCCGCCCTTTGATGCATCCCATGTTTTTGTGGCTTTATTGTACACCCCGAAAGCAATCTTTTTAGCTATCGCCCACGCTAATGACCTGAGCTTCATGTTTCTGTTTAATGCCCTTATCCCTTTGGTTCGTAACCACTCCTCAATAGCCTGTACAGGGGGCATCCTACCAGGGCGACGACCGTATACTAATTGTTCTGAATATTTAAGCCCCACGGCTTTTGCCACTAACCTTGACCCTATCTCTACTACTTCAACGGATAACTCAGCAGCCCATTGGCCGGAAGCCCTCATGCCTAGTTGGACGTATTTATCAATCAGGTCTTGAGCTAACTTTTCGAATTCATTTCTTAATACTTCTAAGGCTGTCACCTCTTTATCAATTTATAAATACCAGTTTGTGGTAAAAAATTCCTAATTATTGGCCTGATACCAAAGGGATTTCTTCGAACATAGATACTTTTTGATTCTACTATCGCCCACCCTGTTTTATCAAGTAGATATTTAAATCTTTGCTTGTCGTATTCGTGGAAATGTTCTTGATCATTCCAGAGCCATTTGTATCGTGAAGGGTAACTTAGATAAACTACAGCATTATCAGTTGTAACATTGTGTAAGTTATCAAAGAACAGGCGAGGATTTAAAAGATGTTCTATAACTTCAAAACACGTAACATAATCAAACTTGTTTAAAAGGGTAGAATCGGGCGTAATCTCATAGTCTAAATCAGAGACCGTATTAATAACTGAAATACTCTTTTTATCTGCCATTTCCCTTGATAGCATATTAGGAGCAGCAATGTCTAAAACAGTGACCCCTTCCGGTATTTCGCAAAACTTAATAGTTTGCCGTGTTCTGCTTCTGCTGTAACTTGGATTTTCTTTTGTATTCATTTGTTATTGAGTTAATGCAATCTTCAGCGTTCGGGTTGGTATATGTCCAGTAATAAGGAATATTATTAATATCACATTCTTGTCTCATTCTACTGGCCCCGTCGTGTCTGTTTGGCCTGATAAGAAAGTTCGCAATGGGATATATTTTGGACATCTCTACAGACCCGTCAAGCTCTATAAAATTAACGTAGGGAATTGACTTTTTAACAGTTTCGATTATATCTATGCCATAAAGCCACCATGTAAACTCTTTATCTTTCCTTGTTTTGGGATTGTAATAAATAACATTAAATCCCTCGTGTTTCTGTTTTGGATACGGTTTAGGGTAATTAACCTTATCATGAAGTATTTTTATGGGTTTTCGTGTGCCAAATTTCCTGATATTGTTTGCCACATTTTCGGAGTCACAATAATGACCCTCTATGAAAAAATCAAGCAGTCGAACTATACCCCTAAAGGCTAACCAGTAAGGTCGTTTTGTAATTTTTCTCATGCTGAAGTCTATCAGCATCAAGCTATCCGTACCAGTCCAGAATAACTTCATAGTACCCTTTCAGTTATATTGTCTGGCGTTTCATGGTCTATCTGTAGCTCATATCTAAACTTGATACCATCGCCGCCCATTCCTAAGAATCCGTAAATTTCTTCTATTGGAAATATCTTTAGTTGGTACTGATTAGTTGATAGGTTGTTATAGTTCCGTATCTCCGCAATCACTCCGCCCTGGTCAATCATAGGATCAATGTTTTTGGTGAATCGACCATCTGCAACCAAGTTGCCTTTTTGAACGTCTGGAGGAACTTTTAAATCAGCGGGCGTTAAGATTATTAATTCTCCTATGTACTTCATCGCCCATACATTGCCATAGTCATTTGTTACTGCAATTATTCCATTCGGTGAAGTATAATGAAAGATCTTATATTGGGTGTCCGTTGAGCTGTCCGGCTGCAAAAGATTAGCCACGTCTAACGTTTGGTTATTGTGTTCGAAATAGTAAGCCGTATCTTTTACCGGTGGCGTATTAGCTGGCACTGGGTCGGCATCTGTGTACGCTGCAAATGCCCTAAAATATTCTACATGTGTCATTTTGATTGTTTCTTTATTCCTATAAGCGGCAGAACCTTCTCTAAAGGCTCATCAATTCTGACTTTATCAGTCCTTCCATTCTCATTCCTTCCGTAAGAAAAAAATACCTTACCATCATCTTCAAAAACAGCCTCTACCCTTTCAAGATTTATGTATATTAAATCACCTTCGTTGTGTAGCTCTACAAATTTCATCGCTTTATATTTTTAAACCCCTAAACCCTGGGATACTTTCTTCGAACAAATTTAATAATGCCTTATGTTGATCATTAGTGATAATTTCCTGTAAGCACTCCGCCTTGAGAAGGGCTATTTTTACATCTAATAATTCAACCGGTTCAGTCAGAATGTGTTTTAAGATCAATCCTATTTCCTCCGACAGGTCTGATTTATACTGCGGTGACAATATTCCCTTTTTACTTTCATTTAAACCGTCAACAACTATAGATAAGCTATACTTTGCATTATCAGATAGGCTGTGATCTCTTTTTGCATCTCCTAATTTCATGATTGCTTTTTACGTTTGATTTCGTAGTATTCATCCATTACAGCCCCTCTTGTAGCGTCAATTTTAGTCTCCGTCATTACCCAATAGTACGACCATTTTATCGCATCTTCCGGGAACAGTCCGTATTTACTGGCTGCTGGGATTAAGATATTCATTATACCAAATATAGCCATTTTTTCAGACCCTGCCTTTATCATATCGGGGTCAGTTTGCTGAATCTGAGCTAATAACTTTTCTTTTTCGATCAGGTCTTCTAATTCGTTTTTAATATGATTCAAACAAGGGAAAAAGGTAGTAGCCCTTAATCTTAAAACCAACCAAGAAGGCATTGGTAAAAATATGGTGTTTGGTCTTCGTTTAACTAACTTCGACATGTAGCTACGAACTAACGGAGGCATATAAAATATCTCTATTCCAAAAATCAATCTAAAAGTATCAATTACCTGGGCTGCTGCTTGCTTTTTCTTTAGTACCTCCACGTCTTCAAATGACATCTTCCAAATGTCCCGGGCTTTAAATATCCAAATCCGGTTTTTTGGCTTTACTAACTTAAACCCTTCAATGTACTCTTTAGTGTTTTCAAGGGTTAGTAGCTTGCTTAGTCTGTAGTTTAGCATTTAGGAAAACTTGCTTATAGTTACAACCTTCCTATTATAAAGCATTTAGTCGGTAATATATCACTAACTCGTCTTCGTTGCTTTCGTCCTCGTCTATATCAAAAGTGCCTAAAGGTAATTCACTCACAAATTGAAAATGCCTTGCTTTAGTGAACTTTTGTGCTGTTTTTGGTATTTCCATATAGCACTTTTTAATTATCAGGCTTTCCCCATCGTCCAGTATATCAAAATATTCAGCGTTATCAAACCACGAAGACTTACTGTAAATGGCTTTATAACGGTCTGCTCTTCCTTTGTAAACAGTAATACTACCGCTAACAACAGGTATAGTGCATTGTTCTTTCTTTTTTGTTGTCATTATTTCTAATTTATCTAATCCCATAATTTGCTTTTAGCCTTTATGATCGAATTAACTATACTATTCAATTCGTCGTACAGCTTGTTTATTTCCTGAACTGTAAACTCATTAGGATAATCAGGGCTTATTTTCTTGCAGAATGTGCCTTTTGTTATACCTATCTTTCGGGCTAACATTGCCTGGTTAAGGCCACACCCTTCAATTAGTTTTTTAAGGTCTTTCATTTTAAAGTTGTATACATGTCCTAATTATTATAGTGTCGCCCTCAATGATATGCTCCTGATCAACAACCAATAGACTATCACCTACAGAGCTTATAATAAGCGTGTCCGCCTGTACAATCATTGTACCATCAAAACAAATCTCCTCCGGTAAATCAATGTCTATGTCAGGCAGTAAGCTGCAACTAAATATTAGTAATAAGATTATGATTTTCATGGCGTTCCCTTCATTTACACAAATAAGGGCGGTGACTTATTCGAGTTTCGTTCACCACGTCCACGCTATGAGTCAAAGGCTCCCCTCTCCATATTGTGGCCTCCGCTTTCCCTTATTTGTACCAACTAAGATACTATTGTTTCTTGACAATGCAAAGAAAAACCCTGCAAATTTTTACAGGGTCTTTAAATCTAAACCAAAATACAAATTTATGAATCACCAAATCACCTTATATACCTATTCAGGTAATATGCTCCGCTTACGGTTGTGGTATCGCTTGCCGTCCCCGTAACCCCTACCCTGTACTGTCTATGTACGGCAGGTGTTAAAGATAAATGAAAGATAGCACCATCTGTCATTGTGAATAATGAATCGGCGTTAGCGTTCCATATTTGAGTAAATGATGCCCGGCCTAAAGTAAGCCAGTTACCACTCGTGCCGTTTCTGCCCTGTACAAAAATAGACCCGTCTGTAGTTCCGCCGTCCTCAGTACATAACAAATCAATTGTCAAATCTGATGCGCCGGAACTAATTGTTATAGTCTCGGTGTACAGCGTTTCAACCTCATTGACCTGAACATCCGTAAAGGCGGTCACTCTCTGTGCGTTCGCTTGAACTGCAAACAAATACACAATTCCTATTAATATTAACTTTCTCATGATGGTAGTACGATTGCGTTAAACACTGGGCTTGTTTCTGTGTGGTAAGCACTTACTGGGGCACTGGCATAAGCCATTTCAAGCGAGTTCTCAACGTGGATTTGAATGTCCTGCTCATTTCCACCGGAACCAGATAAATCTGCCCTTTTCACGTAGATACTTTGTGCAAATTTAATATTAGGAAAATCAGGCAAACTAAATTCACCAAATGCGCCTACATTATCTGCCATCGCTTTTTCTGTGTCCATCGCTTGCCTATTGGCAGGTGGAACCCAGAAATTAACAGCCACTAAACCATTTTGAAAAAACAATCCTGATGCATCGTTACTTGATGCTGTGATTGTCCTGGTAGTTGGCACGATCGAACTAAAGCCCGCTAAAGATGCAGCGGTGTTGCTTGCGTTTCCCGATCCGTCCGCCGCTAATTTCCTTCTCAATACGTTAGCTTTTGAGTTAACAATACCGACTATTTCGCCACCGTAGAGGTTATTTTCCATCATGGATTTAACCTCATAGAAGAAATCGTCTTTATTGATGTTATCAATCTCATACTCATCTGTAGTAGCGTTGAATGTCCCATTTGCTCCCCCTGCATTTGCGGTTGTTTCGTCCGCTAAAACGGAAGCCACAAAAGAGGCATCCACCCTGTTAATCAGGTTTAAGATGTTATTCCGTTGACCAGCAACAAACAAATCAATAAACTCATAAGCGTTATTTTCCGCTAAACTCTTGTTGATAGAAAAGTCTTCTACAAACTTACTCCAACTTAACGCCTCTGTTGAGGTATCAGGATTGCTTCCTGAGTGCTCCGCAACCCTTACTACTCCGCCTGTAGCGGTTTGCCTAATTGGGAATTTTGCGTTAACCGTCCGGCTCTCGCTTGTTCTCAATTGGCTCAATAGGGGGTTACCCATTTCTGACTTTCTCGCCGCAATGATAGCAGCCGAATCTGGTGCTTTCCATTCGGCTGATGTCATCGTGCTGTCAAATTTTAGTATTGCGTCTTCTAAAACGCTACTTGCTGCATTAGCCATTTTTTTTAGTCCTTTTTATTTTTAATTTTTGGCCTCCGCAACCTTTACAGAGGCTTTTTAATTACCGAAGAAATCATTATCCCCAACCGACGAGTCACGCTTTTCCTTCAATACGGCCTTGCCTTCTTCGCTTATAGGGTTAATATTATTCTCTCTACAGTAATCTTTAAACTCACTCGATTTAGTGAATTTATCTACGGAACCTCCGCCAGAATCACCACCACCCATTCCATTAGCTGATAAAATCTTCTCTTCATCAAGCCAAGAAGGAAAAACCTCCTTCAATGGTATCGGGTCGCCAGTCTTTGGGTCTTTTATTACTTCGCCATTTTTTATGACGACCTCTCTCTTTTGGTCGTCTTTATGCACACCGTGCTTTGCGAAGAACCCGTCTACTAAGAGGTCAGGACTAAGAGGAACCTCCTTTGGAATAAGCCCCTTTGCCTCTGTTCGTTTCTCTAAGTTAAATAAATTTAGCGTAAATTCGCTATCTTTTTGCTCAATCGCTTCCTCCGCCTTAGATAAGGAGGCTTTCAGGATGTTTATTTGCTCAGTAAGCACCTCGCTTTTCTTGTCAGGATCAATATTTGCATCCTTTAATGTTTTGGCTTTTAAGGCTTCGATGACCTTAGTCATATCTTTACGGTCACCTTCCAATAAGCCCAGATTGTGCTCATCGTTAAGGGCTTTTGCTTTGATTTCATCAACCGCCGCCTTACCAGCTTCAAAACGGTTATTTCCCCAGGTTACCTTTTGATCTTCGGTAACCATAGTTTTAAATTCGTCCTCTGTTTTTAGGTTTGGAACCTCCAAACTTTCCTCTTTGTCGCTTTTTATAGCGGATTCAAGTTTAGAAACATCAAAACCGAAACCTTCAAGTTTTGTTTTTGCTTCTTGTGATAACATTATTCTGTTTCTTTTTGTTTTTCCTCAATAACTTCAATTAACTCTGCTTTTTTTAGAGTTTCAATATTTTCAATCCCCAACGCTATAGCTATCTCTTGCAGTTCAGACTTGTTTTTGCCTAACAATTCCGAGGGCGGATCATTACTTTCCTGCTTTTTGCCTACAAATAAAGAGTCTTTTACTACATACTCTTCGTTGGCTTTGTCTTTTTCGACGTAAGCATTGTATGCCATAGGTTGACCCGCCTGAGGATGACCGTCGGGATAAACCCTGCCTTTTGTGTACCACTTTTCAAGAACATAATCAACGTCCTTTTTCCTCATTAACATGTTTGAATTTTGTTGTTGGGAATTGAACACGTCAATATTAGACTCGTGGATCGTTTTAATATCACCCTTCAAGACTTTACCAAAGCCTACGATAGTATTTCTACTATCCTTTTCAAGGGCTACCTTTTCACAGTCGAAAAAACCTTGTTCTAACTGTGCTTTACGCCGTTTCAACTGATCCGGCGTTGCTTTCTGCTTTGTCATTTGTTTCTGTTTTTATTTCACCTAATAATTTATTTGCTATCTCTTTATTGAATCCGTAAATCTCCATTAAGGTAGCCACAGCCGCCCCCCTATCTCCACCGGCTTTAATAGCTGCCTGAATTCCGAGTATACCCTGCACCCCTCCTACGCTTCCTTTTAATTGGGCTTGCGCTGTTTTTTTAAGTTTATCTTCCTCGGCGGACTTCTCAGGGGTTGCGCCGTCTTCACCGCCTGCACCTACACCTGTTTTCTGAGTCGCAAATACAAGTAATAATGCTTTTGCCACCTCTTCATCCATCTCAACAAATTTCTGCTTCTCTAAAGTCCGCAGCCATTCGTGAAAATATATCTTAGTGGCTTTTTCTGTTTCTGAAATGCCGTTTATTTTCGTAACCTCATCAACGGTCATGTGCGGGAACGGGTCAACCTCTACAGTCTTAATGTAGTAATTCCTGAGTAATTCATTAGACTGAAATTCAGCCTCATAGAATTGTATTAGTAATAAGTCCGCCGCTGGCTCTGGGACTTCCCCTTTTGATTTCTGGTATTTCTCCCATAATTGGTCGGGGGTTTCTATAATAAACCTACGCCCTAAAGTTTTTTTGAATGAGAATGTGCCATTTCTCGAACTTGCCGTTAGTTCAGCTTCACCCCAAAGGCTACCTAATTTATTATAAATCTTTTCTGCTATATCCGCAAAGTCATTAAGTTTATTGCGCACCGGTTGAACGTCTAAGAATCTACCAGTTGCCGTTTCCCTGCTACTTCCATGCTTTTCTACAGTAGTATGCCATAGGCTAAAATGCACTATATCATGAGTCCGGTCTAATTCCTCATTCATCATTTCCCAACTCTTAACATCAGCCGAAACATACCCGGCAACCGTATTGAGCACTGGGGAGTCTTTGCTTGTTGGGGTATTTAATAGGTGAACGTCTGACACGTCTCTTTTTACACTTAATTCACCCGATCCGCTACAAGAATTACACTGGGACCTTCTTTGGCCTTGGCCAACCTCACCAGCTCCTTTGCATACCGCACATGGGACCTTCTTTCCTGAATACATCCAAAATAAAGGGAAGCCAAATTTCTTTTTGAAAATCTCCTTAATTGAATTGTCGACCACGTAAGAATTAAGTAACTCAACTTGATCCCAGATAGGGCTAATCTTAATCTTTCTTTTCGTGTCCATTATTGGACTATTGACAATAGCTGGAACACGGCTAAAACTATTCTTCGTTGTTACCCCCAGTAAAGGGTCGTCAGAATCTGCTTTGGTTAATTTTGTTACACTCTGCCCCTTTACCCTTACCCTGTAATAATTTTCATCATCAACAACCCAATAGAATTTAACCGACTCCTCTTGTTCTTCACCTTCTTTGGGTTTAGCCTGCTTGCTTTCCTTATCGGATATTGTAACGTTAGGCTCAAATACCACATATTCAGGAACAAGACCATGGAGCTTCATATTCCTAATATTGAATATGGTCTTTTGAGTGAAGTACTTTTTTGACCCATCTTTTGATAGCTCTAAAAATACCAACCCATTAGGATCAGTTATAAACCTATCTTTCCAAATATTTTGGACATATTCATCTAATGATAATTCAGACTTAACGTCTTTTAATGATTCTAAAAATTTGGCTTTTAATGAGTCTGATCTTATGTCTACCTCTAACGACCCGCCGCCAGCTTTAAAAATATTGCTTAGAGGCCCGAGTAAATTAGCTACCAAAAACCTGTTTGATATTGCAAACTTGTCTCTTAATGCTTTTTGATTCGTACTCTCAAGCCCCTCAACTTGCTCAAGGTATTTTGATAAACCAGTTCCGTAATAATGCATCTCAAGCAGCTCGGCATCTTCTCTTGCTACTTCAATCCAAGGGTCAGTTTCTCCTAATAAAATATTACTTATTTGAGTGCTGTCTAATTTCATTTTTTTGTGAATAACAAAGAAATTGATACCCCTCCCTGGATTAGTGAGTAATTCATATGACTACCATCAACCTCTGCAAATTTATGCGATTGTGTAACCCCTCCCCCAGTTATGGTCAAAATATACCTACCTGTGGAAATCGTTTGCTTAACCTCGACTTCATCCGATTCATTTATCTGACTAAAATCAACACTAATCCCGAATGAGCTTTGCACCACGTTCGACGGCGTAAAAATGTAGTTTATTGTGTTTGTCTCATCAACCCACGATCCTTGTATCCATGTGGGGGGAGCGATGGCCGGAGTAATTTCTTTTTCGCTACATGAAACAATTAACACTAATAACAGTCCTGTAAATAATCTCATTTAATGATTTTGTTTAAACAAATATAGTTAATTGAATAATTAATTTGCCCATAGCTCGTATTTCTCTTCCAATACCTCCTTTTCATAGATACCCGTTAACACGTCCGCACCGTCATCGTATTTATTAGCGGCAAACATCCTTTTATAACCTTTGATATGTCTTGCGAATTCAGGCCAACGTACCTCCCAATCATAAGGGAATAGTATAACCTTGTTTACCTGGGCACTATTTGTTAAAATTCTTGACTCCTTATTTGTGCCTTGATGGAACCATTCAACTTCACACCTTGCGCCTACTGCGTTTTCTACTACCCTGGCAAAACCCCGTCCGCCGTTGTTACTTTCAATATAGGATATTCGAGTGCTGTTTCTCAAAAGTTGGGAAGGAACATATTTTTCCGTTTCTTCCATTGGCTCCTGAGTAAATAGGACATCGACCACATAAATATCTCCATCCTTATCAACCACATAGTCGATTGAGCATAAATAGTCATCTCCCTCGTCTGCGGTATCTGTGTAGTTCGCCCTTTTTATAATCACCCCCGGGAGTGCTAAATAAGTGCCAAACTTGCTATACAATTTACCCGCTGATCCTTCCGGCCTCCCTTGGTTCATACAGTTAAATTCGTGCTCATTTAGTTTGCGCTCTTTTAACAGCTTTTTAAGTGAGTGCCGTGATTCCCATAAGGCCAATCCTTTTTCCCTATTATCAAATTCGGTTTTATCACTTTCCTTGATTGCCTCAAAATTCACCTTGATCCAAGTGTCTCTGTCTACTTCTAAGACCTCATCTATATCTTCCATTGAAAAGCATTCAACCACCTTATCGTTTTCCTCTAGGAACCCAATTAAATCATCCTCATGCCAGCGGGTAAATACTATCAATTGTTGACTGTCGTTGTGTAGCCTCTTTTGAACTACTGAAGTGTACCAGTCTATTACCGATTGCCTAATGACCGGACTATTTCCCTCGGATGAATCCTTGTATAGGTCATCCATAATCATAACATCAACCTTATTGCCGGTCAAAGCTCCACCTCTACCAACAACCAACAGCCCCCCCCTGTGATTTACCACCTGAAATTCGTCTGCATTCCTTAACCAGCTATCGACCGTAACAACGTTGTGGTGATTTAGTTTAGTTTCTGGAAAAATCTGCTGATATTCAGGAGAATTAATATAACGCTGTATCTGCCTGTTAAACTTCCTTGCAAACGTCGTAGAATATGAGCCTATCGCAATATTTGTTTCTGGATAGAGCCCTAATATCTGTGATGGTAAAAGCCTTGTAGAGCCCTCGCTTTTGCCATGTTGTGGAGGCTTGGTAATTACAAGGTTTTTTATTTCCTTATGAGCAAACCGGTCTAAAATGCTGTAGTAAGAAAGGTGAAAAGGCTGTAAATCAATCTCAGGAAAGACGGCCTTTGCGAAATGCTTTAGTTTGCGCCTTGATAATTCATTGACTACCTCTGAATAATTAACACTATTCACCTTTTTCTATTACACCGGCCTCGTAAAGTTTCTCTAACGTTTCAGTATCCAACTTGCTGAGGTCTGTTTTTACAGACACTTCTCCCAAATGACTTATTTTATCAGGCTCGTTATAGCCCATCATTTTCGCAATTGAATCTAAGGCTTTTTGCTTATCGTAGAGTTTAATTTTAACATAATCAACCTGGACAATTTTATCTTTAGCGTTTAGCTCTTGCCTTGTTTGTGTGCTGATCTCTGAAATACAGGCTTTTTCCGCTTCACCCAGGCTTTCGAATTCCTTTCTTGTTATCCAGGTATCATGTAAATGAGCTATTGAAGAGAATGCAAGTTTTTTTTGCTCTAAAACTACCTTTAGTTTGGTTAGTCCGGCCTGTTCTTCGAGATTATCCTTAATTGAGTCGATGTATTCCTTGATATGAGGTTTTCTGAGGTTTTCACAACCCGTTTCCGTTGCTGTTTTTTCACTGTATCCCGCCTCTTTTGCGGCTCTCGTGGCATTCCAATCAATAATGTATTCCTGGCAGAAAATACGCTGTTTATCTGTTAACTCTAACTTATCAAGATCAACCTCTTTAGCCATTGTGTTTTCTCCAAATGTACGCTTCTAATCCATTATGATTGAATTGTTTCCTTTCAAGTTTATGTTGTTGTTGGATTTTAAGCACTTCCTGATCACTTGGTAAATGCGCCCCGTTGCAGTTCCTCTGCCTACTCCTAAGTTTTAACTCATCTTTACTTAGATAATCAACGTCATCATACAACACAGGCGTAGTTTCTCCCATATTTAAAGCTCTATTCTTTATCTTAATCTTAATCAAGTACCTTAAAAATGACTTATACAAAGGCATAGCTACTTTAATTACTTTGAGCAGTAAATATATTACTATTACGTAATAAAGCCATTCAGGTAGATGTAGTGTATGGGGTGTCATAGAATTTAGGGGTTTTATCTTCGAGACTTTTCTTGTAGGCTTTTCCCTTTTACAATCTTACCATCTCTGTTAATTGTCCAGGCTAAATCACATTCCTTTACCTCAGACCTTGCGAGTTCAACCCACTCTTTTTTATCATAAAGCATGCATTTTAAGTCTTCTAAATCAAACTCACCGGAATGAGCTATTAACCATTTTTCAATATCAGGGCTTATTTTACTCATATTTTCATCCTTTATAACATAATCTCTTATTTGAAAGATCAAGTAACTCTAATTGGTTTTCAAGTTTCCTTTTTAACCGGTTTTTATCTAACCCTTCCTCGTTCAGGATTTTACCATATACCAGAAGGTCATGATAGGCTTTAACTTCTATTTGGGTTAGGTACATTGCTTAGACTTATTTGATTGATACAATCTCAGAGGGCTGCAATTCGGAAGATGGAACAATAATATATTCATTCCCTGACAAGTGGCTTCTATTTAGTTTACCATCTGGCATTATATCCCATTCTTTGGGTAAGGTTTCAGGGCGTTCAATTTCGTTTTCTGGAAACATTGCATCGAATTCAGCTTTTGTAGCATCGTAATCTGTTCTGAGGTATTCATGAGGCCCACCAATCGTATTAGATTGAGCCAAAGCCTTGTAACCCAATAACCCAGCTACAGGAGCTAAAAACATTCTCTTAATAAATTCTGATCTTTTCATAATTCTTTACTTAAAAGTTGTTTGAGCTCCTTATATTTTACTTCATTAAAGTCCTTCTCATAGAATATCTCAAAAGAAAGATCATTAACAATAGTGGAATTTACCACAAAGACAAAGTACTCTTTTCTTATATCGTCACTTATCGACTTATTAATTGACTGTAGCTTCTTTACGCTTACGTTAGGAATCCTGATAAGTATTATCGGTTTTGCTGTCATAATCAATTCAAATTAAATTTATATCCATTGGTTTCTTCAAATACATAGGTCACCGTTTCACCCTGGTAATCATAGTTAGCAAAGTAAGTATTTTTTAGACCAAGCGGCCTGCATGTATGTTTGTAGATAACAGTCATGATGTTTAATCATAGTCATTCAGTTTGGGAAAACGTTCTTAAGTCTGATTGCTGCTTTCCCGTATTTGGCCTCAAAAAGATTTTCCCACGAGAAACACACTAAGCTTTTTGCATTTAATCCCCGTTGTCTTGCCTTTATGTTTTTGCGGGGCAGTGTCAATAAATCCGTTTCCGATAGATACGATGGATTCGGGTAAGACTTTCTGCCCTCAACAATAAATGTCATGTTATCAATCATAGTACTAAGATAATCAATTTTTAGTCACTCCACTTTCCATGAGGGACATCTCTTGGTGTTAGCATCTATTTATCGATCTTGTAAATGCGTTTAGTATCCTCATTGTTGCAGCTCCGATTGCCACCGTTGAATTATCTTTTGCGAGTCCTTTGATGATTGAGCTAATAGCTTCTATTTGCTTAGATTCTTCGTCCTTAGTCAAACAGATGCTAACACACGGTAAGGAATCAGATTTTTTGACTAGACTATATGCCTCAATCAACTTATCTACAAAGTAATTTTCATCTACCGAAAGAACGTATGAGTCTTTCACACCCATGTCTTTTCTGAACTCTTTAACTATTTCATCTCTTGTTTTCATATTTTTTTTCTGTTTTACCCGTCAAATAATCCGATTCTTACCTACGCCATTATGATTTTAACATACTGTTTCTTTTCCTTGTCCCAAACTGTTCCGGCAGGATGCCAGCGTTCTTCTATTGGGATGTCACTTAAATCGCCGTGATCATGTGTATTGTTCTTTCCTGAAAAAGCGATATTTGAAATGCTGTCTGCATTGGTGTTAGTGTGGGTTAATTGGTTGTTCTTAGTCATATCTTTTGATTTACTATTTCTTGATAATTGTACTGGACTCCCAAGCCTTTCGCTCAAACTCACTAAGTGATAAAATTGGTAATCCTTTCATTGTTTCTAAACTGTAAATTCAATATCGCATAAACAATTAGGACATCTGCGGGGATGAGCAGTACTATACTCTGAGCCGCAATCAATACATTTTTTTTGTTTCATCTTTTTCTTTATTATTTTCATATCAATCGTGATTTTAGTTTCAATTACCTCTTTGAAATATTTAATGTCTTTAACTAAAGGGTGTTCGGGGTTAAGCTTAAAACTTCCTAACTCAAGAGCGTTTGCGACACTTATTGTGTACTCCATTTCTTTGATTAATTCCCAAAGACCGCTTGATGTTTGCCCTAAGATTTCACCTTCATCTGTAGGTATGATTAGAGGCCCATGTTTCTCCCATGCTTTTTCCCTGGATAGCCATGCCTCGAAACCTGATTGGTATTCATCTTCGTTAAATTTTTCACACGTTAGATTGTATAATTTTCTTGACGGGAACTTATCCTCATCGAACATTAAGTGTCCCTTTTCTATTGTTGTGTAGAGAAGTTTGAAAACTGAAATTATAAACAGCCCATAAAGAGGCAGTACATCGCCTCGTATTGCGCCGCCCTCAAATCCAAAATATTTCATTGCCTTTAGGTGTATTTCGTAGATCATAAATCAGGAGCCTGTAATTTCAAACAATAGTTTTTTAGGGTCTTCTATTAAGTCCGGCCTGTCTGTTGCCCAAAGACCTACCGTTAATTGCTTTCTAAAAGTTATTTTCTTCTCTGTCTGTTCGTATAAAAAACCGTAGTGCTTGCAAATTCCGTTCTTACCATTTCGGGGTTGGTACTTTTCGCACTGCTTTCCACAACTTTCACCCACCTCACCTACTTCAGAAAACTCCGTACAGTAGAAAAAACCATCTGTCTTTTGGCGCTTTCCTTCGAATAATTCCAGGCTCTCAAGATTATTATAATTCATATAATCTCTATGATAGTCAAGAGTGTAGCAGATTTCATCGTCTTTTTGAAAATAGTATTTACTCATTGTTCTGTTCTTTAAGCCTTATCCGGTATAAACCAGCTATTACCACATTTGCAAAATATCTTTGTTCCTGAAAATCGGTTCTTCTGATCATAGTAAAACTCTCGCTCTGCGATTTTATCATCTTTCGAACAAGAACATTCTTTTCTTCTCCTTGCTTGTTCGTGCAATCCTCCATCTATCTGGTCGTCAGGTATAGAGCAGTTTTTTACTTGCTTCTCCTGCTCATAGTGCTTTGCAAATGCAATCATATTTTCATAGTTGAAGAATCTTGTTACAATATCTCCCGATGGTATCCATTCCTGTAATATTTGTTCGTCTTTAGTTCTCATAGTTTTATCTGATTATCAATTTAGTTTTGTGAGAGCAACGTGCCATATCCACGAACGTTACCCCTCATTTGGAGAAGTAACTGTTTTCATTACTAAACCGTACCCTTTTGTTTCTTCTGCAAAGTATTCTATGGCTTTACCTAATGCCTCGTCTTTGTTTTCAGATTTTGTGACTAATGTTCTTAACATTGTAGCTTCTGTGTTTTGGTAAACTAAAGCCACAAAAAAACGAGGGGTAACATTGTATAAATCCAATAACTCACTATGTAAGTCATCTATACACATATTCCCTTCATCAAACCTATCCATTAATTCATCAATCTTTTCTTTCATATCGTTACTCTATTTCCTTGTAATCAATATCTTCAGTGCCATTTGCATCATAATACCTTTCCTTAATTGTCCTCCGTTTTGTCGCTCCAATCTTTGCGTGGATGTTTTTTCTCATATCTACCGCCGCTTGTTCTGGATCATAATCCGGATCTAATTTTCTTTTTTCTTTAAGCTGATTAGTATACTTGATCCGGTTCCGTTCTGTGATTCTGTAATAGTCATCATGGGAGGTTGTTTCATGTCCGGCTATCTGGCTTGACATTTTATACCCGTAAAACCATTTATTGATCAACGCCCCGTTTAAGCCTCTGAAATATCCGGCCGCTACTTCTGCCTTGATTCCTTTTTCAATTAATTCCTTTTTCTTCTCAAGAGGAAATTTGAACCGGTCACACTCTTTTTCTAAGATGTGAATAAATTCCCCTACTGCAACCGGCACGCCTTTACTATCTACCTTACCGCCGCTTTTTTCAATTAGCTCTTTGTTCTGGTCTACTCCAGCAATCGCCCAAAGCCCTTTAATTGTTTTTATTAGAAAATCTTTCATCGATCAAATTTTGATTTGCTTAAAAAGTCTGTCCTGCCAATCATGCAACGTACCGTAAACTTTCTTTAATTCACCTTCATTGATTGTGTCCTTTAGGTTTTCAGGCACTAAGTCTCTTAAGGTATTTATTGCCGATGTGATAGTCCCTAATGCTTTTGTATTTATATATTCTTGTTCAGTCATCATACTTTATCCCAGTCAATTGTTATTTTCTCTTTTCCGTTGGTTTTAGGGTTGTTCCATCTTCCAGCCATTAGGCTTTCATCTCCTAAGAAAGTGTCAAGACCTCCCCAATATTGTCGATTTGTGTCTTTGAAGAATAACTCTACCTGTTCACAGAAATAATCAATTTGATCTCTTAGCTCCCGGATTGCAATGTATCGGGTAAGCCGCTGAACCAGTTCAGGCATCATGTCAGTGATTCCCATGTTAGTACAAATCAGTTTTGAAATTTTTTCACCTTTATCTGTTTTGATTTCGAAAACATGAGAAAAATCCCTGTTTTCTTGTTCTCTTGTTAAATTGGTTTCTTGTTTTATTGTTTTATCTATACTGTCCGTGCCTGACCCATTGCTTTGCCTTGTGCTTTCTGTTTGCTTTGCCCTATGCTTTATAATTGCTTTGTCTAGTGGTTTGTCTTTTTCTGGCAAAGCATACACGAGGCTAATGATGTTTGCAGAGTATTGATTTTGAGATTTTTGTATCAATTTGAAGAACCCCCAATCTACTAAATCATTAAAATATTTGATGTAGGTTTGGTGCTTTCTTATCCCTACTGCCTCCATTGTCATTGAGCTTGGAAACCCGAACTTTTCCTTTCCCCCTAATCTATTGCAATGCTCTATAGCAAAAAAATAGATAGCTGCATGAGCTGGTGTTATTAACTCAGTATTATCATAACACCAGTTCCAGAAGTTGCGGGAAAGTTCGAAGGTTTTCATGTTATTTCATCCCCCCTAATTTTAGCCCAACATATCCCGCAAAAATATCTCAGCACCTCATTTGGGTCATTTATTTTTGAGGCTGCAATTTCCATTGAATCCATTACCTCATGAAGCCCTAATTTCTCTATGAACTTTCTAACAGAAACCCTTTTAAACTGTTCTTTCATAACCCAGTTAGGGCACAATTCACCGTACAATTTATCAACCTTATTGCAGTCTTTCGTGATCTTTGTACGTATCCTTTTTTGGAGCTTCTCAAACTCTTTAAGCTGATCAACACGCTCTAACCTTGCATTATAACTATCTTTTAATGTTGGGGTTATCTCAGTTAGCAAAACGTTAGACTTTCCTCTATTGCAATCAAAGCAGGATGTTACAAGGTTATTAACATCATTAGAACCCTTTTTTGATACAGGCTTAATGTGGTCAATCTCAAGAGTTACACTTGGAGGATGTTGGCCGCAATATTGACAGGTAAATCCGTCCCGTTTGAAAACTTCAAACCTTAGCTTTTTTGAGATTGGTTCCCGTAATGATTTCTTACCCTCTGCCATTATACAAGAGACTCAATACCGTGTATCTTTATTTCACTCTCATTGTATTTCAGCTTACTACCTCCTAATATTAAATTGCCGCAAGTCACAAGGCCATCCTCTTCGTCAATACTTGGGACAAATACTAAGACATCAAATCCAGCATTTCTTAAATCTTGCTCCGGCTTCTGGTATGGTTGCCAACTATCATAACCGCCTATGGTTTCAATTCCATTACTTGCACACGCATTATTATTGTGTATTGGGGTTATCTTACACATGAACTTTTCAGGGTCAAATAACCGCCTTACTTTATCTGCATCGATCTCAAAATCTGTGCTGTATGCAAAATTTAAACAGTACTTGCGGCTTACGGGTTCCGGCATCCTGTCGGCTATTTTAGATAAGTCCTCAAGCGATATTTGCATATCTTGATACATTTCACTTCGCTGAATGTCATTAGTGCTATTGATAGAAAATTGAAAGCCAGCCTGCCCATTATACAACTCGTTTTTTATGTTACACCATTCCAGTATAGTTTCTTCAAGTCTTTTGAAAGCCTTCGGTAATGACGTTGTTAATACTGGATGGATTACCTCAATCCTTAATCCGGTGTCAAGATGTATTTGTCTCTTGCTTGCAATCATCCACCTGCTGAACTCAAGCACATCCTTATTATAAATAGGCTCACCCATTCTTGCAAAGTGTATGTTTAGCCGTTCAGTATATTTTACCTCTGGAAATAAGCTAAGCGCATTATACAGTTGTGCTTTCAAATCCTCAAAGGTTGCGTTCCCTTTAAACTTTAGATTTGGAACATCGCAGAATGTGCATTTCATTGGGCACCCGTATTGAGTTGATAATGTAACTACCCATTTTTCAGATAGAGGCATACAATAACCGTTTTCAACCCCTTCAATAATCTTGTCGTATCCCAGGAAATTAGCTTTAATGTTTTTTGATTTGCCATAGTCCCCAATCGATAGAGTCTCAAGCATTCCTTTAGAATAATTTCCGGTGAACAGATACCCAGTCGGGATAGTTCTTTTGTCGTTTATTTCATTCATAAGCATAAAAAAAGCCTTTAACACCGTCAGGAATGCGGGTTCCATCAGGTACTAAAGGCTAAAAAAATCTTTGTTAAACATCCCGCCCCGCATCGGTTATTTAACTTAACACTGGAAGTTTGCCACCCAAGTGCACTACTAAGATAGTAATTATTCATCTAATTTTTTAATTTGTATACGCTATTTATGTCTATTACTGCATACTCTTCACCATCATCGTATTTTATAAACCACTCGGAAACATCAG
>Ga0316189_10000422_pt1 | contig 42147 bp, 48 predicted proteins | sample LowCovwburrow_MG_FD_204930 | JGI IMG/M metagenome (GOLD analysis project Ga0316189, IMG submission 204930) | Coastal sediment microbial communities from Maine, United States - Lowes Cove worm burrow | ecosystem: Environmental > Aquatic > Marine > Coastal > Sediment | place: USA: Maine... | reverse complement strand
AGCCTTGCCCTCATCTGTGTCGTCGTGGCCGCTACGGTCACGGGCTGCTTCAACTACACCGGCGCCCACAAAGAGGCCGCAGAAAAGTCCGCCAAGAAGTGGTCCGCGGAGATGCACCTCGGTGACCCGACCGTCGTCTGCAACACCAAGGACACGGACCACGACGGTTACGTCTCGTGCAACTTCAACTTTGGCGAGGGGCGCATCAAGACGTACGAGTGCGCTGGTGCGGCGGTCCTGGTCGAGAACACCGGCTGTCGGGAGCCGAAGATGAGGATCCCAGCACGCCCCTAGGGTCCCCAGGACCGCGCAAGCGGTTCGCAAGCTGGGGGAGTTTGGGCTGTAACAGGACTAGGGCGTTAGTCCGTCTTAGCAGACCGGCAGCACGACTACCAAACTCCCCCAGCTTGCGGCCCTCATGCCGTACAACAAGAAACGAAAGGAACAAGAAACATGGGAAGATTTAGTTCAGTAGTAGACGCGCAGGACTCAACGCGCGGGTCGTACATGCCCTGGCTCGACGCAAAGCTCCGCGTCAAGATCCTCGGGTGCAAGTTCATTGACAAGCCCGCTTTCATCGTGGCGTTCACGGTGCTGGAGATCCTCGCAGCCCCCTCGGAGGCGGCGGACCCGGAAGGCAAGCCCTTCCCTGCCGTGGGGGTCGACAAGGATTGGTACGTCAAGATGTCGCCGATCGCTGGCGGCGGGAACCCGGGCGCCACCGACGTCAAGAAGTTCGCTATCGCGGCGAGCCCCGACATCGCGGAGCACTACTCCAAGATCGCGGACCTCGAAGCGGAATCGAAACCGGACTTGAACGCGATCAAAGAGTTGTACGACCAGGCTGAGGAGCTCCTTGAGTACCTCGTCAGCGACGCCAACCCTCTGGAGGGGACCGAGATGATCCTCGACACCCAGGCGCGGTTCCAGCGTAACAAGTCCCCGTTCACGGGCCACGTCTGGACGACTCCCAAGGCTGCCTAGACGTGCGGTGACCCGAGAGGGCGAGCGGGTGAAAGGCCCGCAGCGCACGGAGACCCATACGCAATGGCCACTTCAATCGACACAGAAACCTCGCTCGTCTCCGACCTGGAGCCCGTCCCTCGCATGGTCTGCGCGTCGATGTCCTGGGAGGAACCCACTGAGCCCGGCGGCATCGCCACGGCGCTGCTGCACCACAACGACGTAGACGTACCGGACCTGATCTGTGGGCTCCTCAAGGACGCGACACCTGCGGAGAAGCTCGCCACAGCCAACGGCTCGTTCGATGGGATCGTTACCGCGCAACGGTACGAGCCCCGAGACCCCACCGAGCTCGGTCCCGTCGAGACCGCCTGGTGGGACGCGCTCGAGCGCGGGGTGGTCGCGGATGTGCTCCTCGAGGAGAAACTTCTCGACATCGCGGACGGCTTCACCGGGCCGAAGTTCAAAGGCCGCAAGTTCAACCTCGGCGCGGTTGCGGAGCGACGCTCGGGCATCAAGGTCGACAAAGAAGACCCTTGGCGCCTGCGGTACGTCGAGCTGATCGATACACCGCTTGAGGATTGGCCCCAAGCCGCAGCGGACTACGCGAGCAACGATGCGGAGGCGACCCTCCACGTCCATCTTCGGCAACGACAGGTGCGCGTAGAGGGGCTCGATCCTTTGGAGAACGCGCCCGCACAGCTGCGCGGGCACTGGGCGCTCCACCTCTCGCAACTGTGGGGGGTGGTCGCCGACCCTGCGAAGGTGGCCGCGCTCGACGCTCGCCTGCTCGCCGACAGGGAGGTTTTGAAATCTGGCCTGCAAGAGCTCACGGTCGACGGGGAACCTCTCGCGAGACCGGACGGCTCGATCTCTATCAAGGTCGCACAGAAACTCGCCAAGGAGGCCGGCGTCACCCGCAAGACCAAACGAGGGCTTGGACTTTCCGAGGATGATTTCGTCGTGCTCGGTCTCGGGCCCGAGCATCCGCTCATGCGGATGGTCCGGTACTCCAGTCTGGGTCGCGAGCGCACGAAGATGCGCAATGCGTTCATGCGGCCGATGATTCGACCGTGGTATCACCTACTCGAAACAGGGCGCGTCTCGGCCACCGACCCCTCCACCATGAACCTCCCCCGCGAAGGGGGGTACCGCGAGTGTCTCGTCCCCCGCGACGGGAACGTCTTTGTCTCGATGGACTGGTCGGGCTGCCAGCTCAAGTGTTGGGCGCATCTGCTCGTGGTCATGTTCGGCGAGGACGCTCCCAGCGCCGCGATGGCGAAGGCGCTCCGCGAGGGGAAGGACGTGCACGGCACGCTGGGCGAGGTGCTCGGGACAGATCGCCAGACGGCAAAGGGCCCCAACTTCGGATTCATCGGGGCGATGGGGATCGATAGGTTCATTGCCCACGTGCGCGATCAGTCGGGCGTTATCCTCACCCGAGAGCAGGCGATCTCCTACAAGAACGGCTGGCTCAAGACTTGGAGACCTCAGGCGTTTTTCGACTGGCTCGCGGAGACCAGCGAGCACGGCTGCGTCCGGCAGCCGGGCAGCAACCGCCTGCGGGCGGGGTGCTCGTACAGTGAGATCGCGCTGCAGTTGATCCAGGGGATGGAGGCCGACATCGCAAAGGAGACGCTCTGGAAGCTCGCCAAGGAGATGTACACGGAGCCCGACTCCCCTCTGTACGGCGCGCGCCAGGCCTTGTTCGTTCACGATGAGAACGTGCTCGAGTGCCCCAGAGGTCAAGCACAGGCGGTCGCCGACCGCGGTGTCGAAATAATGAACGAAGTTGCGAATAGCTGGCATTTTCACGTGCCGTCCGATGTAGACGTGAAGATCCTGCGAGCGGGATACTCGAAAGAAGGTTGAACAGATGCAAGACCCAGAGCAAGAACAAGACCCAGAGCAAGCCCGCACCGTGAGCGTCTCCGGAATCATCCCCGCCCTCCTGGTGATAGTGCTCGCGCTCTTCGGCTGCACCTCCCCCGAAGAGGCCGCACCCGTTTGCGAGACCGAGCACAACGCCTGCTACGACCAGGAGGGCGGCGGTTGTGCTTGGCTGGTCGAGTGCATGGCCGACCCTGAGCTGCTCGGCGGAAGCGATGGCCCGCTGTGGTGCTTGGACAAAGCAGAGGAGCCCGAAGAGGCCGCACGGCTGTTCATCGAGCTCACGAACTGCGAGAAGTTGAACGGAGAAAGTCAATGACACGAACCAAGACCAAGACCAAGACCGACCTCACGATCCACGACGCGCCGAAAGCCGGGCTCGATCCTGCACACTACATCGCCATCGATATCGAGACGACCGGGCTCGACCCCCGCAAGGATCGGATCCTTGAGATCGCCGTCGTCGTCCTCACCGAAGATCTCAAGGAGATCTACGCGTACCACCACCAGGTTTACGCGAGCCCGCTGCAGCTTGAGAGATGCGACGAGTACGTCCGCAAGATGCACCTGGGTAGCGGGCTCCTTGAGCCCTGGAACGGGGGTTTGCGGCTGAGCACCCCCCATCTGTACGGCGCGCGATTCCTGCTCGACGAGACCGAGGGGGAGCTGTGCCTCGTGATCGGCCGCAATTTCGGCGAGGTCAAACCGACCCTTCTCGGCCAATCCGTGCACTTCGACCGGGGGTTTCTGGAACACTGGATGCCGCTCGCCGCCGAGCGCCTCTCGCACCGAAACTTCGACGCGCGCACCGCGATCGAACTGTTCCCGGGCGCCGGTTGGCCTGTGCACAAAGGGTCTCCCCACCGCGCGATGCCGGATATCCAGCGCTCAATCGCGATCTTGCGCAGGGCTCGGAGCTTCGGTCCCAGACGCAACGTCACACCAGCACCGAACTACGGCACCGTGTTCCCCGAGAGTGACGCGAACGGAGAGGCGGGCTGATGGTCGACGCACCAAACCCCGCCCCCGTACCTATCGAGCAGCTGATCGGCTCTGCAGACAACCTCGCCGCGGCCAACGCCCCTACGAACCTCGCCGCGGCCAACGAGTTTGAGGAGCTGGTGGCGCTCATCGAGACCTCGGACGAGGCCGTTGCGGTGCTCAAGGTGGTGCAGGCGAAGATCCGCGGCCTGGACAAGACCCGCAAGGACCTCAAGGCACCCTCGCTGGAGGCGGGCCGGAGGGTAGACCTGTTCTTCAATCCGGCGATTCGCAAGTACGAGGCGCTCAAGGATGAACTCAAGGCCCGCATCCAGAAGGATTTGCGGGAGCAAAAGGAGGCGCAGCGAAAGCAGCTCGAGGAGGCTGCGAAGATCGAGGAGCCTGCGGCCGCCAAAGCTGCGGTAGTTGAGGCTCTTGCGGTGCCCGTCGTGCAGGCGAAGACCCGGAGGTACCGCCTCGTGGCCATTCAGAACACCGCGCTGATACCTCCCCGCTACCTGGTACCCGATATGGCCGCGATCGAGGAGGGTCTCGACGAGGGGGAGACCATCCCCGGTGTGGTGGTCACGTACGAGGAGCGGGTGATCGCGTGACCGCGAAGCAACTAACCGAAACTCAGGAGACGATCGCCGTGGCACAGTGGCTCAAGCGGCGCAAGATCTTCTTCTGTCACGTCCCCAACGAGGGCCACCGAGGTTCGAGGGAGGGGAGCATTCTCAAAGCGATGGGCACGCGCAAGGGCATCCCCGATCTGCTGATCTTCTCCACCATCCCGGAACCGTTTGCCACGCCGGACGGGCCGCGCGGGTACGCCATCGAGATGAAGCGGGCCGCCGACGCAGCCAAGCCCCCCGCAGGTGCCACACCTGCACAGCTGTACTGCCTCGAGCAGCTGCGAGATGCGGGCTGGGAGGCGGCCGTTTGCTACGGTGCGGCCGAGGCCATCGCGCAGCTCGTGGCTTGGGGCTTCCCTGAGGAGAGCGCGCTATGAGCACGAAAACCTCACGCAAGCGACTGCGCCGAGCCAGAGAGCGGCGCAAGCGACGGCTCTATCCGCACGTTCGGTACCGCCTCGAGGATATGACGGCGATGCTCAAGCGCCTCTACCCACAAGGGTGGATGTTCGTGCCGTACTTCAAGGGATCGGTGTTCGGCATCCGCTGGTACGCGGGCGGGATCGATGATCTCGTCTACGACGAGAACCCTCTTTGGGGGATGTTGTCAAAGAATGAAAACTTCTCCGAGACCAGCCCGCGGGCTTGAACAGCGAAGTGCCGTGACACGACTCATCCACACCAACACCACCACAGCCAGCGGCGTCCCGGTCGCGCAGGTCCAAGACGGTACTCATCGGTACTGGATCGATAGGGACGGCTGGTGGAGGTTCGCCCGCTTCCCCTGGCCGGACGACGGCAGGAGCTACCCCCACGGCAAGGCTCGTTCACTGCTCGGCGCTGTTCGCCGCGCGCGGCGGGGGCTCCTCCGATGATCGTCGGCGATGATCGCTGGGTTGTGTACCTCTACATGACCGAGGTGTTTGACCGGACGGTTTGCGAAGCACGCACCGAGGACAACGAAGCCCGCTACCTCACGCACGATGAGAGGGAACGGTGCACCCGGTTTGCAGCCACGCTGCGTGGACAACTCGGGCTGGCCTCGGTCCCGAGACCGAGGTACCTGGACAGGTTCAGCGCGGATGGAATCGCCGAGCACGCAAGGGATATCCTCCGATGAACAGCCCCCGAGACCCAACCCCCGCCTGGGAGCTTCGCGTCGCAGCGGCCCGCGCCGCACGGGCCAAACACCGCACCCGTACACCGAAGAAGATGCGGACGGTTCTCGCCGAGTACCGTCGTCGCAAGGCTCGGATGGTGGAGCGAGCGCGGCGCGAGGTCGGGTACAGCCATTGCCCGAAGTGCCTGCAGCCGTACCCTGCACCGGACGGCACCCCGTGCAGCTGTGCGGCGAGTCAACGATGAGGTGTGCCGAGCCGCGGCTAAGCCCTGTTGATCCCTGACGCACGGCGTTCGCTGTCTGTCATCAGGTTTTCGGATTTCATATCCTCGGTCTGGATCGCCTTGCGCCCCCGCTTCGGGGCGCCGGGTGGCTCCATTCCGGGGTTGGCCTGTGTGTTCCCGCTGATCGCCTCTTGGATCTGCAGGTAGATCCCCGGCCGCTGTGAGTCGTCGAGGGGCATGCGAAGCATCTGCCCCAGCCGCGTACGAGCGCGCCAGTCAATGGCCTTGCCGGCACCCACGCGCTCTCCTACCTCCTCGAGCACGCCATCGCGAACGGTAGCCATCAGCTCGGGGTGGACTGCATCCAGCGCGTTCAGGTGCTCAGGAGCCAACAGGCCGGTGACCAACCGCTCCAACGTCCCGTACGGGTCGGTGATCGCGGTGACCGCCATCTCGTAGCGCTCCACTTGGACAGGATCGACGAGCTCCGTCCCGCCCGAGAAAAGCGGCTTGTACGTCTGGGGCTCCACCGACTTGAGGTACGCCACCGCCCGCGCTGCTGTGGTGTACCGTGCCCGGTACGTGTTCGGCGCCTCGGCCAGCAGAACCTCATCGTCGAGGTGCTCCATCAACTTGAGCGGCTCCACGGTGTAGTCGTTCACCTTGTCACGGACCGCGAGCGCGGCCTCTCTGCGACGGCGGGTGGACTCGTAGGTGGTAACGCCACGGCGCGCCGCAGAGGGCACTTTCGCCGCAGCGCGCCCTACCGTGGAGGTGGACGGCAACCCGTCCATTAGTTGCCCTGCGCCGCTGATGATCCCGCGTTCACGGAGCTTCATCGACTCCACGACGTTCATCATCGTGGCCACTGCCCGAAGGGACGAGAACGGTTTGGTAAGCGCCCCGACAGCGCCGCCGACGATGGCGCCCGGCACCCCGCCGATCCCGAAGCCCACAGCCGTCCCCACTGTAGATGCCGCTTGCACGCCGACGTTGGAGGGTGAGTGTCCGCTCTCGCCGGCCTGGCGGATGCGATAGAACGCTTCGGTCTTCTCGATCAGTGAGGCGTTGTCTTTGATCGCCTTGTCTTTGGCTTTCCGCGCCAGCTTGAACTCTGCGATCTGTGCGCGGAGCTCGGGCGTCAGGTCGTGATTGCGCTCAAGCACCTCGATCGCCTTCGCCCGTGCCTCGAACACCGCCTCGAACCCCGCCTCTTTGGTCGCACCCATCCGCCCGCGCGCAAGCGTTAGAAGCGGAGTGATATCGGCATCGGTAGCGCCCTTCTCAAAGAGCTTTCCCAGCGCGGGGGACTTTTTCTTGAGCTTCGCAGCGGCGTCGATCCCCGTCACCCATGCCTGCAGGTTCTCACCGTGCTCGCGCGCTGCGTCCCCGTAGAGCGCTGCATCGGTCGTGTGGTCGCGCGCGGCCTTGGTGAAGTGCTGGGCTGTCTGGGCGGCGTCGAGCGTTTCGGGACGAGCGTTCCTGCTGTGCTCTGCGTACCGCCCCTTCTTCACCGCAGCGATGTCCTGCCGCAGCCGGTCTACCGCACGGAAGGCTTCCCCTCCGGATACCGCGGCGTCCTCGAGCTTCGCCACACTGGCCTCGTGGTACCGTTGAAACTTGGTGAGATCGGTGATCTCGTCAGGGGAGAGGTGCGGGTTCGCGAGCCGCTTTTCAATGTCGGCCAACTGGCGCTGCACGAACCCCAGCGCGTTCCCGCGAGCTGCATCGGTCTCTGCTTGGGTGAGCTTGCGCTCCGCGTTCCCGATGCGATGGTCCGCGCCGGTCTGTTTGCGGATGCCCTCCCATACATCGTTCATCTTGTCGACGGGCGTCTTGAGGCGCTCGGCGAGCGCGGCGCGCGACTTTTTCGCAGCCTCCGGCCCCTCGAGCAAGATCCGCCGTCCCTCCTTGGTAGGGAGCATATCCTCGACCACCGTGCGAAAGTCCTCCGGCGCAGCGCCGGTAGCCTTCGCCCACAACTTGATCGCCTTGTCCTTCGCTCCACCCCCGCGGGCCAGCTTGCCCGCGGTCGCTGAGGCACCCTCCCCTACGGTCGCCAGCCCTCGGGCGGCCTTCGCCCCGCCGGCGAGCGCTCCGTGCATACCGACACCCAGAACCGCGCCGAGCCCTGCACCCTTGACCGCGTTGCCGAAAACGCGGGATGCCGTGACCTCAGGACCTCCTAAGGCCTCCTCGCCCAAGGTCCGCACAGCACCTTCAACGCCCCCCTCGAACGCCGCGCCAGCGGCCGCGCCGGCGAGACCACGACCTGCGGCGATCTTTGCACCACCTTGCGCTACAAGCCCTGCAGGGGAGTATTTGAGAGCGGTCGCAGCACCTCTGGCGAGAGCACCTCCCCGCACAGCTCCGGTAGCTGCCGCTGAACTGCCGCCTGTCACGAGAGCCGGGAGCACCGCGCCGGCCACCTCCAAGGGCGCCATACCCTGGCGCTCAGCTTTCATGACCTCAGGATCGGCGCCGAGTTTCTCGGCCGCCCAGTCGCTCACCCCGAGCGTCATGCCGGACGCGATGGCGCTCACACCGCCGCGGATCGTGCCCCCGATCGAGGACGCACTTTCACGCAGCACCTTCGCCTTCGCAACCTCGTCTGGGACGAGCTGAAAGCCCTGCGCACGCGCAGCCTCGACCTTGGACTCGTCGATCTCGAGTACGGCGGTGCCGCGCGTGACTTTGACTTTACCCATCGCGCAGGATCTTAGCACCGAGCTCTTTGGCGATGTCCTTCGTCGAGCGCCCTGTCACCGCGTAGGGTGCCCAGGCATCCTTGCCGAAAGTGCGAATGATGTTGTGCTTCACGTGCTCCATCGCCTCGTCGCTAGCGGCTGTGAGCGCCCCGTTCACCTTCCGCGCCGCGCGCTCACGCTCGGCCATCAGGTTGCCCATGAGCTCCTCCGTACCCCAACCCGCCTTGTTGAGCGCGTCCTGGTCGGCCTTCTCGTCTTCTCCAATGACCGCACCAGAGTTGGCATAGAGGATATCGATAGCGATGCGCCGAAGATCGTCCCGTACGTCGCGACCTTCTTCTGTCCAGATGTACGTCCCGAAGGTACGCCCCGCGGGGACGGAACCCTCGTGTTTCTGCAAGAACTTGTCTAGAGAGTCGACAACCGCGATGTGCTTGTGAACGTTGCCGATCACGCGCTCGGCCTGCCGCTCGGTAAACTCCTTCCGCTCCTCACCCTTCAAGTGCGCACCCTCTTGGGTCTTGCGCGCTTCTTCGCGCACACGGAGGTCGAAATCAGAATCCTTCACCGCAAGTCCTGGTGCGCGAGTTTTCGCCCCGGACTGGTCTTTCCCGAGCCGCCCAAGCTCCTCCATCTTGAGCTTACGCGCGGCCCCGGAGACGGCCATACCGCGCTTGGTGATCGTGCGAGGAGCGGTTGCTGCGGTGTACTCCACCTGATTACGCAGGTCATCCGCAGCCTCCCGTACCGCGAGAGCGTCCTTGGTGAGCTGCGCGCGAACGATCTCTACGTTGCTCCGGGCCACCTCGCGCTCGAGCGCGGCCGCGGCCGAGTCGAGCAGCTGAGCCTTGTATTCCTTCTGCTGGGACGTGACGTCCAACCCCGACCGCCGGAGCTCCGAGAACATCGCTCGCGAAGACGCGGCCGCGTCGTCGAGCAGATGGATATCCGACTCAACTTTGTTGAGGCTGGCCACCTGCTCGTCCCAGTCCCGCTGCGCCATCGCGTTGACGGCATCCAGCGTGTAGTGCGATCCGCCCAGCCCCCCTGCAATGGCGCCGATGAGGGTAAGGATCTTCTGCCCGCCGGTCTGATTGTTGAAGAACCTGTTGGCGTCAGGTGCGGGCATCGCCTCGCGCTGCTCTTGCAGCCGGTTGCGCGCCGCCATGATCTTGGTGGTCGCCTCGTCCTGATCCCGCTGGTGCTCGCGAGCGATCTCCACCTGCTCAGCGCCCGCCTTCTCGCCGCGCTCGTGGATCCGCGCCGCCTCCGTCGCACCCTGGACGATCGCCTCGGCCTGTTCGGTGGTGCCAGCCATGAGAGCCTTCTCCGCGATGAATCCCGCCTTGCGCTCACCGGGCGCACCCTGCTCCCCGAAAGCCTCGATGTCGACAGTGTTCGCGCGCGCCTCCACCTCGGCCTCGTACGCGGCGCGCTGGCGGTCGATATGCGCCATGTTGGTGGTGAGTGCTGCCTCGTTTGCAATCACCTCCCACCGCGCATTCTCTTTGTGCAGCTGGAAATCCGCCGTCCGCCGCAGCTGGTAGTCCTCGAGCGTTTCGCCTTCTTCTCGCGCAGGGGGTTCGTACGCCTCGATCGCCGCCTGCTCGGTCAGGTCCGCTCGGTACGGAACAAACTCCGTGGTGTCGATCATCGACTCGTCCCACGGTGCGGCCGGGGCACCTCCCTGCAGTTCGAGTTGATCTCGCTGTGCGAAAGGGTACTTGAGGTTGTCGCGCGTGACGGACGTGGTTTGCAGCAGCTCTGCGCGCAGCTTGGCGTACTCGTCGGAGTCTCGGCTCATCTGATCGGCATTGATGCCGTAGGCGTTGGGTCCCGCCAACGGAGCCTCAGCCACCCCGCCAGGCCCGGCCATCGCGGCCTCTTGGCTCGCAAGGATGGCATCCGCTTGCTCGAGCACATCCATAGGGGGCTCGGGCTCAACAGGAGCCACGTACCGGTCGGGCGCCCCTGCGGTGAAGTCGTCCGCAAACCCACCCCACACGTCCCCGAAAGATGTGGGATCGTAGTTCGGATCGGGCGCGGGCGCGGGCGCAGATGCCGTGGGCAAAGGGGCAGGAGGCTCCAGATCGGGGTACCTGTTCGGACCAACGTTGAAAAGTGCCATTACGCGTAATCCCCTCCCAGCGTCATATTTCGCCGTCGAGGATCAACCTCGCCGTTCGGTAAGTTCGGCAACCCCCTGGCCTGCTGCCAATACTGCTGGCCGGTACTGGCCAGGCCGCCCCCACCTTGAGCAAGCGCCGCCTCCAGCTCACGAATCCGCTTCTCCTGATCCGCCCCGGAGGCAAGCGCCAGGCTCATACCCCCTGCGACGTCCACCTGCTTCCCTGCGGGTGTGTTCTGCACGAGCTGGCTCCCTGCGGGGGTCTTCTCCAGATCTTGAGCCATGATCCCGATCTTCTGCCCACCCGGCCCGTACTCCGGACTGGCGTACTGGTAGGTCGACGGTTTCAGCTCGGCCATCGCCTCACTGGCCGCGACGTCACCGCGGCCAACGTCAGTCTTCACCCGCTCGTCAGAGAACGCACCGTGGCCGATTTGCTGTGCTGCGGGAAACGGTCCCTCTATAGGCGGGCTGCCTACACGCTCGCTACCCGGACGCAGCGGAGGGCTGTACCGTTGAGGCGGAGGTGCGGGCTGTTGGGGTGGCCCGCCGGGTGCTTGTGCCGAATGGAACAAGCCGACCAGCCCTTGAAGCGCCCTCTCGAGCGGCGCCTCGACAGGGGCCTGCGGGGGCTGGGGCGCTGCCGAGAGTCTGCTGGCCTCGGCCTCGCTCGCCGACTCGCCCTGGCTGATGTCGGTCTTCACCCGCTCATCGCTCATGGTCTTGCCCGCGGCAACTGCCGAGTCCACCCCTTTGGAGCCCGCCATGACCCACTGCTGATTGCGTGCCGCCTGGCTGTCGCGCTGTCCGATGTTCAGACCCCGCTGCGAAAGGTCGGCATCGAGCTGCATTCCAGCACCTCCCATCCGCATCTGCTCGGCCTGCATCTGCCGGTCTGAGCTTTGCCCAGCCATGGTAGAGGCCAAGGTGGCCTGGCCTGCGCGTGCGGCCTCCATCTCCTGAGCCCGAAGCTGCGCGATCTGCTGCTGCCCGCCCATCTGCGCCGCGCCCGACATAGCAGCCATCTGCCGACCTTGCGCGGCCATGTTTCCGCCGCGCCCGCCCGCGATAGCGGACTGGAAGTTTCCCACGTTGGCCGCGGTCTGCTGCTGCAGCATCAGCTGAGCCTGTGAGGGCGCATTGCCGCTCGCGGCGCGGCGGTACGCATCGAGAGCCGCCGCCTGCTGGGCGCGGTCCGTACCGTACGCGGCGCCCGAGGTGCCCGAGAGGCCTCCCATCCGCGCCTGCTCCGCGGCGAAATCCCGACCGAGCTCGGGCGCGGCGACCGTATCCTGATCGCCCTCACGCCGCTTGCGCCGACGCTCGCGCCCCTTCTTGCCCCAAAGGCCCTTTGAGCCACGAACGGCGCCAGCTACTGCGGGAATGACGAGGGGGAGGGGCATGGTTCAGACTCCTACTTGGCCGACAGGTACGCGTCGGGTGCGTGTTTTCTGCCCGATCTCCAGGGTGATCGAGACAATTCGCAGGTTTTCGGTAGCGGGGACGACGCCGCTCTCGTAGATCCTCAACATGATAGCACTACACTTGGGCAGCGATGGTCGTAACCGCATGTAGGCGGGCGCGGGGCTACTCCACGTGAAGGTGTCGGTAGGGAGCGTTTCGTCGTACTCCCCGTTGATGTCGTGGTAGACGTCGACGCTCACCTCGCCCGGGTCTACACGCTCCGTTTGAATCCCGATCGAACGGATGCGCACCAGACCCGAGGCACCCGCGAGGTGGATCCATTCGGTCTGAGCGTCCAGCGGGATAGGGATCTCCACCGACGAGAAGTTTTCGTCCGAGTAGTTGGTATCATCGTCCCCCCTCTCGACGGCCAGGCCGTTCTCTGCGAGCACCACGTGACAAGTCTGGCCCATTCGCCCGCGCCAGGCCACACCGCTCTGCAGCACGGCCGCGGTCCCTGAGGCGAACGATGCAAGAGGGTGGATCGCCCAGATCTTGAGCTCGTAGTTGTAGTCGAGGATGGTAGGGGAGACGACCGAACCCGCGGGCTGGCGGTTGCAGACGTACCGCACAACATGACGATCCTCGAGGAGCGTACCCTCGCGGACGTTGCCCAGCGTGCGGACCAACTCGGACAGCGCCGCGCCGGCACTCGCATGATCCAGCTGTTGCTCGCGATTGAGCAGGTAGAACCCTTTGGCGGACTGGAACAAGATCCCCGCAGGGGTGTAGACGACGGAGCCCTCCTCTACACACCCGGTGTCGGTAGCGATCACCTGCAGGTCGAGCGTCGCGTTCGCTCCCGTTGCGTCGTTCCCCTCGCCGGTCAGCGCGTAGATGCCATCTCGCGTGAAGATGATCAGGTCGTTGTCCATCGCTTGCATTGCGACGATGAACCCGCGCGAATCGAAACGGTATTTGTTGGTGTCGAAGTGCTCAGCCGCAGCGTTCTGCAGACCTAACGGAAGAAACTCATCGCTGTATTGGATGATGTTCGGGTCATCCATCGGCACCGAGAAAAGTCGGTTTTTCCATTTCGCGGGCGCTCTTGCGCTGACGCTTGGTGTAGGTGTCGCTAGGTTGTACTGCAGCGTCTCGGTGTTCAGCTGCCACGGAAGCAGGTCGTTGTACTGCAGGTCATCACTGGGCAGGATATCGGTGATGCCTGTCACCGCGGGGATCGACGCATCATTGACGGGGGTGTCCCCGAGCCCCATCCCCGCAACGTTGCCGCTGAACACACGCCGAAAGAGGAGCGACCCGTTAGCCTCACCCTCGGGCGAGCCGGTCAAGAGCGCGGTTCGCCAAAACTCGAGCAAGATGCGCGGCGCATCTGGGTAGTGGTGCCTGTCGTCTTTGAGGGTGAGCGGTACAGTGCGCGCGGCGTAGGTGAACGCGTCCGCGTGCAGCGGTCCTACGGTCACCGACTGCGGCGTGCTCGGGGCCGATCGGTGCACCACCCCCTGGAGGTCCGTCCACGAGTAGGTGCCGACGACCCAGTACACCCCCTGTTGGTGTATCCCTGTACCACCGCCGCCGGTGCCCGTCTGGACCACCTCGATCTCGGGCGCGTTCGTGAACCCAACCTCTACGAGCTGGCGCCCGTCGTACTGGGAGAGAACACCTCCGGCGATCAGGAGCCCCGAGGCTACTTCAAGGTTGCGCCCGATCGCATAGGGCGAGTACCCGCGAAAGTTCAGTGCGGCCGGTAGTGCAGGTTCGCGCGTGGGGTCCGCTGTGTCGCGCCGCCGCGTCCAAGGCTCCTCGTGGAAGTGCCGCACCCCTTTGACAGCCGCTTGCGCCCGGTCGCGCTCACCGTCCTCGACGTCACTATCCTGGCTAGCGATGGTGCGCTCGAAGTGCAGCGCGGCCAGCACTACAGACTTCACGTTGGGCCCTTGGGTGAAACTCGGGGCGTAGCTGACGCTCGAGATATGGCCAACCCGGGTGTCGGCCACGGAGTTGACGAGCTCTTGGTCGCTGCTCGGACTACTTCCCGACGCGCGCCCGTCGAAAGATCCGTTCCCGAGGATGCTGCAGGCAATCGCACGGATCGTCCCCGCTCCCTGCACCGCGCTCCAGTCACGGCGATTGAGTCGTACCACGTACCCGAAGGTCTGATCCCACGCACGATTGGCGATGCTCACCGACTTGGCGCTGACCAAGCAGTAGACCTCGTGCTCGTCGTAACCGTTCGCCCGTGTCCAGGGGCGCGAGACCATATGCAGCCCGGGTGTCCACTGCACCGAGGTGGAGACAGCCGCGCCGGATCCGAGAGCACATTCTCGGTAGAAGATCCCCCGCTCTTTTGCAGCCCGGCCGCCCGCGGTCTGCCCGGCCTGTAGGGCGTACTCGGCCACCAAAGCACAGGCCGAGAGGCCAGGAAACTGCACAAGCCCAACCTGCGCAAACTGACTGGCCGCCAGCCCTGTCGAGACGGTGGCGAAAGTGAAGTTCAGACCATCCGCACTGTCGTGCTGGGTCAACAACAAGGCGTTTCCCACCGCCTGGAACGCGACCCCCACCACGGCATCGGCATCGTCGTCTGCGACCAGGGAGAGGAGCCGGTTGACCACCGTGTTCCCCCCGGACGTCACACTCCACACCGTATCCGTCCAAGCGTAGTCCGCTTCGTACCGGGCGAGCGCGTAGTCCCCGTAATCGACCCCGCCGATATCGGCGATGTTGTCGATCCAGGCCACCACAAACTCGCTGGTGGTCCCATCCCGAACAACCGCGTGGTCGTACATCGCCCAAGTAGAGTTGTGGATGGCCTGGCTGCTTTGGTAAGTCCAGGTCAGCGCCAGCGCGCCTACGTCGATGGTCGCTCTGTGGATTGCCGATGCGCCGCCCGAGCTGTCGGACTCGATCCAATGGGCCACGAAGATCCCGTTGTCGAGCCCTAGCACCTTGGGCATATCCCCGACGTGCCGAGCATCGCCGTCCGCCTCTACATCGCGGACAACCCCCGACCACACGATCACAGAAACCCCGCCAGGGTTCTCGATCTTGATGGTGGCGTCGATCGTGTTCCGGGCGACGTTGCGGTACACAAAGCAGCGGTAGAACTCACCCCCGCTTTCCAGGCTCGCGACGTCCGGCTGATCTACTCCTGCGTACGTGGCGGTGACGACCATCGGGCGATTCTAGCACTAGGGCTCGAGCACGACGAGGCGAGCATCCAGAGCCGCGACGGTTGCGGTCAAACTTTCAAGTGCGGTCTCGACGGCCGCGAGACGTCGTTCGATCTTCTGCAGATCTCGCTCGACCTCACGCGCCAGGCGGTTGTTGTCCTTGTCCCGCTGTGTACTGAACCGCCCCATGGCTCAAATCTCGGTCCCCATACTCGAGGACACCACGTGCTCGATGGCGTACCCGCCCCGAATGACTGGTCCCCTTCGGTTGATGGTGCCGCTCGCGTGCAGCCCCGTGACGTTCCCGCCCAGCGACACCACCGCGTAGAGGTAGTCGTGACCGATCACCACGAGCTCGCCACGCAGCAACCCGAGCGCGTGAAAGACGTCCTCGCTGTCCTCGGCGACGTTCACCACGGCATCGAGATCAACGAGGGTGTGCCCGCGCCGCTTGCGGAGCATCCCGCTGGTGCGGTTGTCCACATTGAGCGGGGCGCGGAGCACTCCGGGCGCTCGGAGCAACCGTGCCGTTTTCTCGTCGGGGCCTTCTCCGAGGGGGATCTCCACCTCGGTCCATTCCATCCGCTGGACCACTAGGCTGCCAACACTCCTTCGCACCGCACGCACAGTCTGATCCCACCGATATTGTCGAACTGCAGCGCGTTTGTCGGGACCGTGTACGTGCCGATGGTTGCGGGTGGGGCCACCGATGGGTCTCCCACCGTGAAGTTGCTCGAGCTGTCCGATATCAGCGCGAGTTCGGGGCCACGGTTCGGAGTGCCGGCCGTTGGACGGATCCACTCCATGGGCGCCGTGATGGGGTCGCCGTTGGCTGCGGAGCTGGCCGCGTTCTCGATGTAGCCGATGTTGGTCACCGTGCCCGCACCAGCGTTGTCGGAGCCAGCGTGTGTGATGGCGGGCGTGAGCACCGCCTGGTTAGCCACCTCGACCTCTGTCCCACCTGAGACCCGCACCCACTGGTTGGTTGCGGTGCCAGTCATGCGTCCAAAGTTGCGGACCAGCGTCGCCCCGTTGATCGTGGGCTGGAGCGGGTCGGAGGCAAAACTGCCCCCCTGGTAGACGTAGGCGAGCGGCTGGTTGGTCGCGTCGTGCAGGTTGGCGACGAACATGTCCAACGCCACAGGGATGCTCGGTCCGATCGCCGGCATGGTGACCGTCTGGGTGAGGACAGCGTTTGCGTCGAGCGTTGCGTCCGTAAAGTCGGTGTGGTGCCCAATGATCAGCGGATCGGCTGCGCTGCCCAGCTGGGCGCGTCCGGCAAACGGTGCTTGCTCGGTGATGAATCGGGCCATGAACGTGCCCGCGTAGACGGTCGAGACGGTGCCCGCGTGTGCTGGCGGTGCCGCAGTGGTGGCGTCCGTCGGCATGGTCGACGTGCTTTGAACAAACCCCTGGTTCGTCCAGTCGCCTACGTGGCTCGCGGCGGACACGTTGCAAATGCCGTGCGTCGTGGTCGTGCCGGCGCCGTAGCAACTCAGCCACAGTTCGTCCGCTGCCTCGACCTCGAGGAGCGTGTCGGCGTCGACCCACAACGTGTGCCAGCCGTCGGCGCCGAACGTCGCGAGCTCCTGACCGAAGTCGTACAGCAGCGTCGAGCCGGTGATCGGCGTTGTCGTCGAGGTCCCGCTGTAAAGTGCCCAGTGGGCGCGCTCGGCGTCCGTGGCTGACCACCCCGCACCAATGTAGATCTGCAGCGCGTAGATGCGCCTCGTATCCCCCGCGGGGACCGTCATGTGCTGGGTCGTGCAAATGCCGTTTAGCGGCCCATCGACCATCCCCGACCCGCTGTCGTAGCGGTGGGTGTGCATGCCCAGCATGCCGTTGCGCTCGTCGGTGTCGACGGTCGCGTTCCCGCGGTCGTCCCAGTCCGCGGCCGATTCCGCGACCACTCCCGGTCCGGAGTAGTTCACGTCGGCGCCGTCGCTGGCGGTCAGACCCCAGTTTGGAAGTGCCGCGACGCCCGCTGCAATGGCCGTTGCCGCCTGCGCGGCTGTGTCCCCGCTCGTCAGGTCGACCGCCGTACCGGTGCTGCCCGACAGTTCAGCCACTGCGAGTCCAGGGTCGGCACCGTTCCCGTCAATCGTGACGTAGACGTACCGGGTCGTGCCAAGTCGGTGGTACCAGCCCTGATAGTTCGTCAGCCGCCCAGCACCAAGCGCCCAATACCAGTCATAGATGACCGGAGCGCGCACGGTCCACGAAGACGTAAATAGCTCGACGGCCCCGCCCCCGATCGTGATCGGCATGACCGTGGCTGGCCCGACTGTGATCGGCGCAACTGTGGTTGGGTCGACCATCTACGTCACAACAGCGCGAACTTGGATTTCCCAGCGGTCCACGGACCCACTCTCCCCCGCGATGGTGTGCATTCGGACGCCAAAGAGCCCTCCATTCATCGCCACTGAATGAACGTCGCCGATGTTGGCGCCCGTCACCTCTCCGCGGTTGGCGATTGAAGGGCTGGCCTCCCCTGCATCATCCGCGCGCAACACCTCTTGAAGAAACTGCATCGAGTAGGTGCCCTGCGGCGCGACAGGGACCCCGGCTGCGGTAACCCCTACGACCGTAACCTCCGCTTGAATGTTCTGCCCCTCGCCACCGCGGTCGACGTGGGGGATCTCCCGGGTGCGCGGCCACGTGCCGCACGTTCCCGTCGAGTCGGCAGCCGACTGCGGGGTCCAAGTGCCCCCGGGTACCGTGAGCACCGCCGTGGTGCGCACCCGCGTAGACGCCCAACGGATCGAAAACTCATCCCCAGCTGCGTAGCTCGAGCTGTCGATGTACCGCGCAAGCACCTCACCAGACCCAGCGACCAAGAGCGCGGCGTTGATGGCGTCGCTGATGCCCTCTGCAACGTCCGACTCTGCGTCACCACCACCCGCGGTGTACGTGACGCTCGCGAGGGTTTGCCCGTTCGAGTTGAGAAGGGTGAGCACGTAATCGCCAGCGGCCGCGCCGGTGATCGTGTACTCCCCTGTGTTGAGCGGCAGCTGCTCCCCGAAGTAATCGGGATCATCCGCGTCCACATCCGCGGTAGCGTCGGGGCCCTTCACACACAGAATGTGGAAGTCCCGGATCGACCGCTTGTTGATGTACTTCTTGATTGCGGCTTTGGAGTAGCTCATTACGCGGCGATCCTAGGCCCGGGGGCCGGTTTGAAAGCGATCTGAACCTCGAGGGACCCCTCGGTCAATGCCACACTTGAGCCCAGCTCGATGGTGAGTCGGGGAAGGTATGCCGCTTCGTATCGCGGCTGGTACTCAGCCACCGAATCCGCCGCAACAACACGCCCTGTGGTCGCCACGGAAGTGCTCTCAAGGATGCCATCGGCGTCCGCCGTGTTCCCTACATAGGCCAGGCGGCCCACCCCGAACGAGGTGATCCTCTCCATGGAGCAGATACCTCGGATTGCGTGCGTGGGGAAAGGACGTTTGCCCACCACGTTCAGATCGAACGAGGCGAACTGCGCCACGGTGATCAGCGCAGGGTCGAGCTCCAGCAGAGCGGTTGCCATGGTCGGCGAGGTCTCGGTGGAACCCAATGTGCCGGTCCCCGGCGCGTCCTCGTTGGTCAGCGTCACACCAGAGACACCCTCCAGCGTGACCACCTCGGCGACCTCCGCGGTGTTGTTGGCGCTCTCCACCACAGCCAACAACGCGCCGTTGCTCTCGATGTCGTCCTCGAGACCACTGGCGATCTGGGTGTTGGTCTCACCCGCGGCTGTGAAGCTGTACGGCTGGTAGCCGTTCGGCAGGGAGCTGTGATTGATGCGCCCGGAGTAGATGCCGTTGTCTGCCGTCCCGCCGACCGTGAGGTCGAAAGTTTGCCGTGGAGGTAGCGTCTCCACCGCCACAGCGGCGATGTTCGGATCCATAACGATGGTGCACAGGTCGGTACCATCGTCGTCAGCGGATTGCACAACCCCCGCGAGGGTGGTGCCGACGAGCGCCTCGATGTCTGCCTCGTGTTGAACAGCCATCGCCGCGGCGTTGGCCGGAACCCCGCCCGCGCGCGTGGTGGTCACCTCGACAGGCGCCCCTAGGCCCCCACCCGAGAACGTGGACACGTAGGGACCATCCACAAGAGTACCCGCGAACTGCACAGTGGTCTGCTGAGCGTTCTCGTACTCGGCCGACACATCGATCAACCCCTGCCCCTCTACCCAGGTGATCGTGACGATACCCGCCGCATTCCCGACGGTGTTCGCAGCTGCGGCGAGCGTTGGGTTGGCGTCTATCGCGGCGTCCAGTGCCGCTCCCAACGTGACGTTGGTGTCCGAAACGTCCGCAAGGACCGTGAGCACAATCGGGTCCGCGAGCGGCCCTCCTGAAAAGGTGACCGTCGCGGTACCCGCCTCAAAGTTTGCGGCCGCGATCGTGATCAGCGTCGTCTGCAGTGTGGCCGCTGCTTGATTGAGCGCCAGATCCCGGGCGAGGATTCGCGCGACCCAGCGGAACGAGGGCGTCCACACCCACGGGCAAGGCCTCATCATCGCATCAAGCACCCGGCGATTGCCTCCGTTGCGACGACCCCCGAGTTGTCCAAAGAAGTCCTTGAAGTTGGGCATGCTAGAGCTCTTTCAGTGGTGCCCACGGGATGAAGACCTCAACGATCCCGGCGACGACGGCATCGACGTTAGCACCTGTGGCTGTCAACAACAGCTGGGGTTCAAACGCCGACTCTGGGTGCTGCGCGTATTCAGCTGCCGCTGGGGTTGTGTAGTACCCCAACGCCTCGCCGAAAACATCGGTAGCTGTGAGCAACCCGTTCGGGTCCGTGGCGTCGCCGAGCTCCACATCGAAGTCGCTGATGGCCCCTCCGGAGAAGGCGCGCACCAAGCGGATCTTGGAGCCTGCGAGAATGTCCACGTTCTGGGGAAACGTGTTCCGCGGAAAGACCGTGTTCAAGTCGATGGCGTACGTCCCCGCAGCGGGCAGTGTCAGCGCGGAGCTCGTGACATCTACAACCTGGTGGTACCAAAAGTCCCACTGTACCGGCCAGATGGATTGAGGGATGAAATGGAGCACGTCGGCGTTTGCCTGGCGTGCACCACCGAGTTTTACGGGAAAGTTGGCCATCTACGGTACTCCTAGACCCCTGCGGGCGTTGCGGTAGCCTCTGCGTCTGCGGACTCTTGCGATCCGCGGGCCGCCGCCCCCTGTGTTCCTGCGATGCCCCATCGCCTCGATGTCGGCCACCGTATCACGCATGGCGGCGAAATGGGGCGAGGGGTCCTCATCCGCACGTGCGCGGACTTTGGTGCAGGCAAACTCGATCGCGTACTCGGCGAACCCCGCCACGCCATCCCAGCTGTCCCCAGCCTCGAGCGTTGGTGGTGCGGGGGTGTACTCGATTGTGTAGGTACGCGCGCCTGGGTTCGGCGAAAAGACAATCCGGACCCCTGAGCCATCCACCCCGCTGCGCTGCACCCGGTAGCGCACGTTGCGCTGTGCGTGCTGGCGTTGGTGTCGCTCGCCGAACGGTTCCTCATACACCTGGATGGTGCGAGACCCCGCCGTGTAAGAGACCCCGTTCATGGTCATGAAGTCGGAGGGTAGCGCGTACTCGGAGGTCCCCGAGACCGTGGTCACGGTGCTCTGGGTAAGAAACCAAGTCGCATCCCGCGCCGCCAAGCGGTTGTAGACTTTGGCGATGCCCGCGTTCAGCCAGGGAATCAGGTCCCGTGCGTCCTCGATGAACGTAGAACTCAGCTGATCCGTCCTCGAACGAACCTGCACAATCATGTCGTCGATGTCTACGAGATCGGCCATGGGTCTACGGACGAGAGGTGACGGTCGGCGGGGCGCCTTGTAGCGTACTCCCCGATCCGACCGCCGGAGCGCTACTCAAAGAGCTCGGTCAGGTCAACCCGGACGTGGCAACCGGGCGATTTCACGACGAACTGGCCGTACCAGTACAGGTACGCCTCCAGGCCGTGAACATCGTCGGCAGACATGCGGAACCACTTACCTCCGTCGAGATCGAAGAACCGTGGGGTCTTGCCCAGACCGCACCACTGCAGATCCTTCATGTCGAGGAGCCACGCGGTGTAGCGCTGGCAGTGTCGCGATGGGTAGACCACAGCGGTACCACTCGCAAGCTGGACCTTGATCCCACTGTACGAAACTTCGAGCTTCTTGCCGTCGATCCCCTGGCCCGGGGTGATGTGCACGCGCGCCCGGTTGCCTAGGTCGTTCAGGAACACACCGTAGTCCAGGGTGTTCATGAAGATGTGCGACGTTCGCCCACCCAGGTTGTGCGCCAGCACGCCCGCGTTGACGAGCGCGCGCTCGATCGACCCATCAGGTTCGCCGGCCTGTGCGGTGTAGCGGATGCCCCCGAGCCGCTGGACATCGATGCTCCGATCCTGGCCGTAGAACAGCGCCGACGTCGGATTCTGCGGGGGGATCCACGCATCGAGCCCTGACAAAGCGAGCCCAAAGTCACCGTCTACGAAGAGGTAGTCATTGTCGCTGAACCCGCCATCTACGTCCCACGAGGCGGCGTCCGTGGTGAGGGTTCCGGCCACGCGATCGATCCCTGTGATCTCCTGCGGAAACCCATCATCCGACCCCGAGGTGCCGTCTGTGTTGGATGTGGTGACATACTGCCCTACATCCAAGCCCACCAGATCGGCGGGATCGGTGACCGTGAGAACAGCGGTGTCCCCGTCGTCGCTGATGCGCGCGACCGCGCCGCCCGCGTTGCGGAAAAGGTTCCGCTCGATCCGCTGCACCGCGTGGTCAAACGCCGACGTCGACTCCTCTTCGACGTAGTTGGTCTGGGCGCCTTCTTCGTTGCCCAACGCCTCGTACATCTGCGCCTCGATTTGCATCGTGACGAAATCCTCGGTGCGTGTGACGGTCCACCGACCAAACGCCGACGCCCCTGCTCGGGTGCGGCTGCGGGCGTAGGTCTTGGAGGCGCCCGGGGTTTTGGTGTAGCGGCTTGAGAACGCCTTGTTCAGCCCGAAGAAGTTTTCATTCTTCGGCAACATCCCCCAAAAGGGCGTATCGGTGAAACCGATCTCTGGAACAACACCGTGATACAGGGTTTTTGCGATTTCGGTCGCGTCAGCGATTGTACTGGTCATCTGGAATCTCCGGGCTAGCTACGTCGTTTTGCGCGTTGCGACGCTTCGATGCGTCTGGCTGCCTCGCGGCGCTCCTCAGGTGTGGAGGGAGCGCGTAGGGGTGCCGCTGCGGCGTGTGCGTTCGTTAGCGTAGCCGGGGAGTCCGGTGCTTGGGTCCTGCCGAATGCAGGGGTTGTCGGAGCCGACGCCTGTGCGGCGCCTTGTTGTGGAGCACCCCCGGTGTGCCGGGCGATGATCCTGTCTATCTTCTCTTGCTCTACTTCGTTGAGGTGAGCCGCGATTTGCGCATCTGTGATCTCGACACCCGCTGCTCGGTACTGCTTCATGACACCATACCCCAAACGCAGCCGTTCTGCAGGTGGGAGTGTCGCGAGGGCGGGATAAGCGTCCTCGTTGCCTGTGAAGGTCTGAAACTCGGCCTCCAGCTTCGCGTCGCGCGCGGCTTGATCGGCCTGTTGCTGGGTTGTGAGAACGTTCTGAACGCCCTTGACCTGCTCCTCGAGCGCCTGCAGTTGCGGCGTCAGCGCTTGCACCGCGGGCGTTGCGGTGACTTTCGTGGCGAGATCCCGAAGGTACTCCCGCTTCTGGCCGGGGGGTAGCGCATCGAAATACGCCTGCGCAACTGCGGCGCTGTCGGCGGGCTCTGGAGGTGCTGGAACGGTAGCGCCCCTCTGCGCTCTCCACATTTCGAGCTCGCGCCGGTCTTGCTCGGCTTGCTCGTTGGCAAGCCTCTCCTCGTGACGCTTCTGGATCAGCGCGGGCAGCTCATCAAGGGTGGGTAGTGCGTTCGGGTCCGCGGGCGGTTCTGCGGGTGGGGGTTCTACGGAGCCGCCCGTTGGGGGTTCGGGCGCCACTCGCTCCGCGTGCTGACGCGCTTCGATATCGAGCGCAGCTGTGCGGCGGTCGGCGATCGGATCGGTGGCGGGGGTATCAGGAGCCGCGGGCGCCGTGGGTACGTGCGCCGTGGCGAGGGGGTTGTGTCCTGTGAAGCTCATGGAGTCGGCTCGGGTAGCTGCTCGGTTGCCGGCGGCATGCCGGGATCTATCATCGGGTCACCCGGCGGCATGCCGGGATCCATCGGTCCCCCGGGATCCATCGGTCCCCCGGGCAAACCCTCTAACGGCTGCGGAGGGGCTCCCATCGCCAGCACCATTGCGTGCAGAGCTCTGAGTTTTTGGATCCCCTCCGGGCTCTCGTTGTGGTACTCGGCCATCTGGATCGACTGGGCGATCCGCACCACGGCGTAGTCGCGCGGCCAGTAGGTAGACGCGGCGATGTCCTCGCCATCGAGGCAGGCATCGATTGCGCGATTCACGATGTCGTGCCCTGCGCTTTTCAGGTCGCGGTATTGCTCGACGTCCGGAATATCGATCAGCGCATCCACCTGCTCGGGGTCGATGTCAGGCTTGATCTGCTGCAGTCGCATGATCTCGTCCATTCGTGCGCTGATCGAGTTGGACAGTCCGGACACCGGGTACACCCGCAGTGCGTAGATGTCGTCGTCTTTCATCTGCGCCTGGCGATACTCCACCAGCTCGAGTGAGTGCTTGCCTCCAAAAACCCGCTGTGCGGCTTCGGAGTTGGTAGCGGCGATCTCGTCGCCGTTCTCGAGGAGCATGCGCGCGCAGTCCATCGAGAGGTCTTCGTACCCTTGGGCTTGGGGGTTGAAGCGGCTGGAGGTGCTGTCGTTGTAGACCTGCATCCCCTTGCCGCTCTCGATGCCCTCGGGCTTCACGGCGCCTGCTTGGAGTTGCGACACCCCGAGTACCTGATACGCGCGTGCGGCCAACGTGTGCTCTCGTTGCATGACCGCAGGATTGATCACCGGAGAGAACACCTGCAGCGCTTCGGAGACCGAGCCGTTGACCCAGAGGATGCCCCCTCCTTCGTCGGTGAGCTGCTCCTCGTCGATCCCCGAAGCCTTGGATGCGACGATCTTCGGAACGAAGTCGCTGAACGAGTCTCGAACGATCCCGCAGGTCTCGTTGAGGTCTTGTTGGATCCCCACACCGCGCTCGACCATCCCCTGCCCCCACCACCTCATCGGGACATCGGTCCAGCGATAGCGCGCGAAAGGGAACCCCCGCTTCCACGGCACATCCCGCAGGATGCCGCCATCGCACCACGTAACATGCCGCCCCGGCTGCGCCTCAGATGCCGGCAGCCGCCAAGCCTCGATCACGGTCACGAGCCCCGGGGAGCTGTACCCTTTGACCTCGAGGTCCGGAAACAGCACATCATCGATCGGCGCTGTTTTCTTGATCTTTCCGATCTCGGCGTGTTTGTCGGGGTACAGCGCCTTCAACACATCGGTGTCGATCGCGTGGACCTGATACAGCGTGCGGACAGCGTTGAACCGCTCCTCTCGCGGATCGGTCCAGAGGTCTCCAGCCCAGATCCTTTCGAGCGTGTTCCGGCCATCCGAAGTGCCCACCTTGAGCAACCCCGTGCCGAACAACAGCGCGTCTTTGCACGCCTCGTTCATCAACTGATGGACCTTGAGACGCTCGTATTCGCCATCAATCCACCGCTGTAGGAGCTTGGCACGCCGCTGCAGCGGACCGTTACCTCCCACGGTGACCACGAAAGGCCGGGGCCGCTGCGCGGTGATCTGGGCGTGTGTGCTGTCCACCGCGCCCTGTATCAGATGGTACGGCGAGCGCTCCTGGCGCTCTATATCGAGCGCCGCGTACATCGCATCATCCGGCAGGTCAAGGTACATGCTCCGTAGCGCAGCGAGGTACTGCCTTCGGGGCTTGTTTTGGTTCAGGATGACATCCTTCACCGTGTTTTGGAGGACTTCGTGTACCTCACGCCCCTCGCTGTCGGGCGTTCCTCTACCTACGTTCCACCACTGCCATTGCTTCGGATCGGTCTCTTGGCCCATCGCTGCTCCTCGTGTGAGCGGCGCCAGGCCGTGCGTCCATCGAAGCGATCAGCCCGGCGCCTGCCGGGGTGAGGTAGGCAGGAGCCGCTGTGCCCGCGGCCTGCAATAGTTGGGTGCCGATGCCGTGCCGACGCGCCGGGCCGAGGACCCTCACGTAGTGCGTGACGCCATCGGGCTCGTCGATGTTGAGCAGCGCAAGGTCTGTGGAGGTCTCGAACACGACCCACCCCACGGCCTCCCCTGGCACCACAGCCAGCTCGGCCACAAGCACAGACGCCCTCTGGAACGCCCGCTTCACGTACTCTCGCATGGCCTCGCGGTACAGCCGAGGGTGCAGCAGCACTACGGGATCGGGAGAGCGCCAGTACCCTTCGCCTCGCTCCCAGCCCGCGGGCCCTCGCAACCCAGAGCGCTGTGCATCTTTGGGAATACCCGCACCAGTGGCTCGGGCGGACTTGGGGAGCACATCCCCTAGCCACTGCCCCAAGATCCACTTGCGCTCTCGCGCATCGGGTTCGCGTAGGACCAAAGCGCCCATGGCTTAGTGGGCTTCTGCGAGCGCCGCGAAGTCAACAGCCGGTACCAACGCGTCGTTGACGACGCGAATCGTCTCGTCGTACCACTTGTTGAGCAGTTCGTCGTCCGGCATCCCCTCGAACACCGGCGCATCGGGATCACCCTCGCCCGGAACGAACAGCTTGCCGTTCGCGACGGCCATCTTTGTCTTGGGCGCGGTGCTCATGAACGCTTTGTTCGCGGCGCCGGCCATCAGGATGATGATTCGGTCGTAACCGCGGTTGATCGCGGCGACTTGGGTGGGGTCGACAACGACCCGGCCCGAGTACTTGGACTTGTTCTTGGCTTCGATCTCGAAAGGAATCTCGACTAGCATGGCAGTTCGCGGCGCTGGATGGCCGCTGTCCTGTTGACAGGATTACGCACAACACCGGCCGAACGCAAGCCTTTTGCTACGAATCCTAGATATCGTCCGGTTCGCACATCCGTACGAACAGCCAAAACAGCCAGGTACAGGCCGCTGCGATGCACATTCCGGGGATCACGACGCCCACTCGTAGCACTGCTGGGCGGCGAGTACCAGAAGCCCGAAACCCCACGCGAGCGCGTATCGACGCCAAAAGCGAACTTTCCGCCGCAATTCAAGAGTTTCCGCCGCACATTCAAGAGTTTCCGCCGCACTTCCCACGGCCGGGTGCTCTCCCGCTACGTCCATCGATGGCTCTTGCGGCGGGCGCTCTTGCCTTTGGGGCGACCCTTCGCCATGCGAGCTCGGATCGCCCTCGCCTCTTTGGCGGCGCCTTGGAGAATCATCGCCCGGATCGCGGCCTCGCGCGCCTCGGCCGAGCCCGGTTTGGGTCTGGGCTTGAACTTCTCCGGATCGCTCCGGTAGTGCGCTGCGTACCGCACGATGTAGAGCATGCCGTCCGCGAAGTGGTCCGCCTGCTTCTTGCTGTGCTGTACCTTGTCGTCGTCCCAACCCAGCACGGAGAGCTCGTCTCGTAGAGGTCTTGTGCACTCGTGATTCAGCACTTTCAGCCATCCGCTGAGCAACCCGTCTCGTGTCTCGCGTATTCCCGCTGCCTTGTGGGGTTTGTACGCCACGATCGCGGGGATCTTGTTTCGGCGCTGTAGGGTTTGGATCAGGTGCTTGCCGCCGCCACCCGGGTCGACCACCACAGCGGCGCCTGGGAAACGCTCCCGCAAGCGCTCGATGATCTGCGCCTTCTCGTCGTCGAGGATGCTCGCATGCCCCTCCGCGTGAACGATGTACTCCTCGTAGAGTGCGGGGTGCGACGCGTGCACCACCGCCGTGAACAGATCTACCTGCCCCGTATCGCAGCCGATCCCGAACCGCCACTTGTTCAACGGGAGGGGGAACCCCTCGGGGTTCTTGGTCGGTAGAACAACGCGGCCTTCCGCTTCATTGAACGGAAGATCGACGAGGTTCTTGGGCCCGATCGGGTAGACCAACACCCCCTCGTCCAGACACCACTGGCCGAGGTACATCCGCACGAACGTTGGGGTCTTCCAATCCCAGCGTTTTCGTTTGAGGATGCGGCGAAAGTACGCCTCCGCGTTGTTGATGTACGGGTTGTCTCGCGCGTCGCCGGTGAAGAACGTCGGGTCGTCCAGACTCCTGCTGGGGCCGGTCGCGTCGTACCAGAAACCCTCGAGCACGAGCCCCGGGTTCCCGCTGCGCCACAGCGCGGGGCTTGCCCCGCCGGCCAGCTTGCCTTGAAAGTCCATCATGCCGGGCTCGAGCCCGTCACTGATGAGCTCCTCGACGTGCGGGCCGAAGTTGCCCATCTCGTCGCAGACGCCGAGCGCGAAGGGCTTGCCGAACCACTTGCCGACGTCGCTGGCGGTCTCACAACCGCCCAGCAGCACGGTGCCCGCGTTCACAGGGTCGCCGCCGTACGGGGTGATCTCCACCTGATCACCGCGCACGCGGGCGTCAGGGAAGTACTCTTGCCGCGCGCGTAGCAGCGGCTTCCATGCCGTGTCCCTCGCGGTCTTGGCCGTGGGGTAGATGATCGGGTTGATCGTGCGTGCGTTCTTCGCCGCCTCGACGAGCGACTTGCGAACGATCATCTCGGTCTTGCCGACGCGGCGCCCTGTTAGGAAGTCGATCACTTCGGCGCCGAGGTCCCAGGCCGGTTGCAGCCTCGGGACCACGCTGCGTTTCATCGCCGCCTCGATCCGATCAATCGGATCGTGCGTCTCGACGCGCGTGGCTGCGATCGCCTTCTCGCGCTCCTCTACACGATCCGCGTGGATCGTTCGCGCAAGGTCTCTGGCCGCAGGTCTCATCGCTTGCGGCGGTGCCGGAGTGGTCTGCGACGCCGCGCTTTCCGGTCGGCCTTCATCGCCCGGATCGCCTCTTCCACACTCAGCCCTATACCCCACGCCCAGGGGTGCTTGTCCCCTATGTAGTGCTTGTGTACGGTGAACACGAAATCTCCGTCCTCGTCCTGCACAGGGTTGGGCTCGCGAAACACCCCCGGGTGTCCAGGCACCCGGACCATGCCGGCCCCCTGGTACTTCTCGGTAGGCGTCACTTGGCCGCACCGAGCCCGCGGACCGGACGGCTGGGAGCCTTCCGCCAACGAGCGACGCGGCCCCTGATGTCGTAGTGCACGAACGAGGGGTATGCGGCGAGGCCACCCTTGGTGATCGCGCCCGCGTTCATCAGGTCTTTGATAACCCAGTACACCCGCTGCGGGCGAATCTTCTTCCCCTCCTTGTCGCGGACAACGATGTCGGCGGCCTTTGCCTGCAGGTGCAGGCTCTTGCTCGCGCGGCCTTTGTTGAGTTTGTTGTACGCGAGTGTCCGGTACCCGCTGATGATGCGCACGCTCGCACCGCCCAGCGCGGTGCGGATGATCTCCAGCTCGCGCATCAGCGCCACGGCGTTGCTGTGGAGCTTGGCCGGGACAGGTACGCGAGCGGTGTGGCGCCCGTTCGCCTTGGGGACCCCCGGCGAGCTGAACTCGGACATTCGGAAATGCGTGGTGCGGGTTGCAGGTCGTTTGGGTGAGAGGGTCGTGTTTGGGCAGGTCATCGTTGTCTCCTACTGCGCGAAGGCGTCGATCAACATCTTGAGTGCAGCGAGAAGTGTAGCACCACCGACCGCACCACCGCCGAGCAGGTACCCGCGCTTGTCTCGGCGGCGCTCCCTTTCGACCGGAACGATCTCGTGAGGCTCGGTGTCGACAACGGCGCGCGCCAGTGGCGACGCGTGTACCGGGGTTGGGTTGCGCACCAGGGAGCTCGCGAGGTGCACTAACGTTTCGTTGATGGCGCGCGTCGCCTGCTCGATCCGCCCAAGGGTCCGGGCGTGTTCCTTCTGGTATTGCAGGATTCGCGAGTGATCAGCCCGTATCCGTTCGTATCGAGCCGCTTCGCTATCCGGCATGGCTGCTACCTCATCGCTCGGCGCATGCGTGTCGCGAGCACCTGCGCCCGGCGATCCCAGACGCCCGCCCACCAGAGTTGCCGCCGCTTCTTCCGCGGGTTCCTCTCGTTCGCGGCGCGGCGGTCCCACGCGATCGACCGATCCAGGGCGACCTCCATACGCGCCCGGAGAGCTTCCGCCGACCTTGCGATCCGCGCGCCCTCCCAGAGCAGTTTGAGTACCTCGCCTGCCATCTACAGCCATCCCAACGCGGTCGCTGTGGTGTGTCCGAGCGCGAGGATGCCAGCGACACCTCCGACCAGGGAGACCAAAGCGGAAATGTCCTTCTTGTTCCAAACGCCGTCCGTGAGTGTCGCCCAATCGGCCTTGATCTCGGCCTTGAGCTGCTCGGCCGCCACGGTGAACTCTGCAGGGGTCATGGGCGACAGCGTACCACGAGCCGCGCGGAGCGCTTCGTCCCGTTCGCGGACACCCCAACGCCATGCGCGGATGCGTGCCTTGTGGCGTGCTCGAAAGGTCCGCTCTTGGGTCTCGCGGAGCTCCGCGAGTCCTCTGGGGCCAAGGATGTCCTCGAGGAGGTCCTCGAGGTCAGACCCCCCGCGGATGCCCATCAGGACGCCCTCCCCGGCTTGAGGTAGCGGCCCCACCACGCCCCTGTGGCGAAGGCTATTTTTGAGGGGCGTCCATATTTGGCAGGAACTGCATTGCGATCCGCTACCCAGGGCTCCTCAGGCTCGGCGGGCTCAGGCTCAGACTCGGCGGAAAGGAAATCCGCCACATCAGCGTGGCCGAGGGTGAGCTCCGGTTCGTCGTCGAGGGTGAGCTCGGGTTCATCGAGGGTGAGCTCGGGTTCGTCGTCGAGGGTGAGCGCAGGCTCGACGGGCGCAGGCTCAGGCTCAGGCTCAGGCTCAGGGAGCCCTCCCAGAGCGCGTTGGATACGGGCCCGAACATCCCACAAAGGCTCATCGGTGTCGAAACTACCCCGAACAAGCGTAATACAGACGTTTGGGGTGATCCTTCGCTGGGAAAGGCTCACGATATGCTCTGGGTTGAGCCAAACATCGCTTTTATTACCGTCATTGTCGACTAGCTGGATCTCGATCAGGCGCATTGCAGGTGGTATACCACTAAAAGGGTTGTCGGCCAGGCTCCAGCGGCGAAAAAGTAGCGCGGGTGTATATGGGACTCCCGCGCCGCTCGAGCCGGGGCGTTTTTGTTTGCCGGATCTGCGCAAATCACGCTCTGCGCAGAGCCCGCGCTGCGCGCCTTCCGCCCCCTAGTGCTCCCGCTCCTCAGCGCGCTCGACACCGCGGATTACGTCGTCCGCGTACCCGGAACGGCTCCATCCTGAGTACTGGCGCGCCAACTCAGCGACCATCTTAGGGTCATCTACCAGCGCCATAGCCCGCGTACGCATCAGCGCGCGCCCATGGCGGGCGTAGCGGGTGAAGGCTTCCGCGTTCTCCCGTACCAGCGTCTCGGCGGCAATCTCCGACAGTTCATGCTCGACGATGAGTGACGCCACGGTCTCCGCGTGCGTGCATTGAGCAATCGCGTGCGTGCGCAGGGTCTGCTCTGGCGATGCCGTCTGCCCCCGCGCCTCTGCACTGTCACGCTCCGATGCCGCAAGAGCCCCAGAGGTGGCCCAAGAGCCTAGGAGCCGCGCCGCAGCGAGCTGGTGCGTAGGGTTAGCCGCTTTGAGCAGCGCACCGGTCGTCTCAACGGCGGTGCCCATCAAGTGCACGACGCGGAGCCGTACCTGCGCAGCGAGACCGCTGGGACCATCGTTTAGGTCGCGTAATCCCGGAATGCGATGCAAACGCCTATAAATCGTGCTTGGAGAGCACTGCAGCGCCCGAGATGCCGCCGCTATCGTCCCATGTTCAGCAATAGCCAGCCCAATCTCAGCATCTCGTAGTGCGCGGCGCGGTTTGGTCTCTGTAGACATCTGCGCGACAATACCGCACCGCCGCAACCCAAACCACCGCGCACCTCTAAAACACCGCAGAACAACGTTTCGGACATAGGCGGACATGGCAGGACATACCGAAACAGGTAATCCTGCACAAAAACAGCTATGATTACAACGTCTTGAGTACCGCGGCAGGATATGCAGGACATCTTCTCAAATCTCTATACGCGAGGTTATATGCGTTTTGCGTTTCTACGTATACGGTGCGGATTTTTGGCTTCATATCCTGCATCTGGGCCAAGTGCCTGATACCTTGTGTCTTTTCTGCAGGATTACTCCGAACACCATGTCCGAACATGTCCGAAACGCGGTTCCGGGACGGTGCGCGTTGCTCGCGAGTAGTAACTTGCGCTATGCGCCAGCGGCGCAAACACCGAAAACGGGCTGTAGTGCTAGATATCGCTAGATATGACGATATCTAGAACTAAAAACACCGCGACACTTGCCGATGGTATACCCAGTGCTACCTTGTGTTCATGGAGACGACGCAACCGACGACACCTCAGCTGACGCCCCGCGGGCGGTTGGCCTGGACACTTTCCGCGATGCTCTGGGCGCTCCCTTGCGTTGTGGCCCTGGGAGGGTTGGTCTAGTGGACACCCAACCGGAGGCGGTGACTGAGACCTGCGACGATCGGCACGCGCAGATTTGCGCGCGTGACGTGATGGGGCGGATCTGCGACATCAAACGCCGACTGGAGAGCGTGCAGGCGTTCGATGCGAGCGAGGCGATCACGCTACAGGCTGAGGATGCGGACCTGTCCGCCGGGACTTGGGGCGAGGCGTATCTAGCGCTCGTCGAAGTAGAAGCCGCGGCTGTCGCACTCGTACAAGGGCGGGGGTGCTGAAATGGGTATGGCTATTTTCACAGCAGCGACGTGCGACATCAACGGCAACGCCTGGCTACGTGCAACCGCCGGCATGAGTCACTCCGGACGGCCTAAATCGGTGCGCATAGCGCAGGACTGCCGTCGCCATTGCGAGGAAGTAGGGCAGCACCGGGAAGTGCTCGCAAAACTCATGAAGCGCTTAGACTTCGACACCACCCCGGGGGGATACGGCGACGTTGCGCACTGGCATCACGCCGGGACTGACAAAGGTTACGTTTGGGTATACGTCGCCCCTAGCGTGCTCAACAACGACGACAACGACAACGACAACGACAACGACAACGACAACGACAACGACAACGACAACGACAACGACAACGACAACGACAACGACAACGACAACGACAACGACACCTTCACCGACGAGGAGTTTGAGGTAGCCATAGCTGCCCTTGTTGGTGATATGTCCGCCGCTGAGATCCTGGCGACCCCCGGGGCCTGGGATGTACTGAGCGAAGATCTCAACAACGCTGCGATTCAATACATGAAGGACCAGCGGTAGCTTCCACGGGCGTCGCCTTGGCACCGCACAGACCTCCCTGCATGCACGGGGGTCCCTGCTAGGACCGGCCGCGCTCCCCTTGGCCTACCTGCCCCGTACCGCTCACGCGGTCGGGGCTTTCGAGGTGTGCCCACTGAAACGAGCATCGAGACCCTCGGCCCGTTCCCTTTCACCGGCCCAATCAAGGGCGCAACAGAGAACCGTGCGGCGCACGGTTGCGCGTGTTTCACCGACCGGCGCAGCGATGGTAGTACGCGCGAGCGCAACGTCAACGGCTCCCACGTGGAGACCGGCCCGTGGGTCGGCGCCACCCGCAAAAAAGGACAGACGCAACTACGCCTACGCGACGGCACCGAGATCGCCAATGCGACCATGCACAAGGGCCATTCAGACCTTCGCGTCGTTGTCGCCTATGGGGAGGCGCTTTGGATTGTCTGGGAAGCATGCGGTCACTTTGGCGTCGTCGCCGGTATCGTGGCGGCGGTAGGAGAGCACGACGCTTACGAGGCATTGATAGATGAACTGCCCACAGTGCCCGAGGAAGATTTGCACGCGGCGTACGGTTTCGATACCTCAGAAGATTTCGCAGCGTTTCTAGATGGTGTGTGGCCAGAGGAGATGCCGGAGGGTGGTCCCGATCTTGTGGAAGGGTACGCGTACCAGAGCAACTTTACAGGGACCGGCATCGTCTGGACACAAGATCTTGGATGGCCGCAACCGCTCACTAAATCCGTCCTTGATGCCAGTGGCATTGAACTGGCCATCGGCCACCTTGACCACTAGCCAACCTGCACTTGGCCCCGCCCCGTACCGCTCCCGCGGTCGGGGCTTTCGGGGCGTGACCTCCACACCCGAAACCGCCCCCGAAACCGCCCCCGAGCACGAGTACCTCCCAGAGTTTCTAGCGGCCTACCAGGAGTGCGCGCTATGGTCGACCAGTGACGAGTCGGACGATTATGGGGGTGAGCCGTTGGACGCGAACTATGGGTCGAGCGACTTCGATGCGGGTACTGTGGCGAGCATGCGCGCGGATTGCAACGCGTTTCTCACGGCCCACAGTGGCTTGATCGACCCCGCCGCAAACCGCTCTCGATATGGCAACGCGGCGCAGGCCGGGCATGACTTCTGGCTGTCACGCAACGGCCATGGAGCTGGGTTTTTTGACCGCGGTGAGGTGTATGGCGAAGCGAACGCGGATGCACTACAAGAACACGCGCGGGTCTGCGGTGAGGTGTATCTATACGTAACCGATGCTGGTGAGGTTGCGCAGGCATAGGATCCGCGCCGCACTCCTGCGCGCCCCGTACCGCTTACGCGGTCGGGGCTCTCGAGGTGTGCCCACCGAAACGAAAACAGAACAGGTACTTCACGCCGCGCGCGCAGCACTGCACACGGCATCTGACTGGTACGAACGGGTGGATCTTTACGAGCACGACGCGGGAGAACTGGCCGCGGTGCTAGCGGCCCCTGAGTGCCCGATAGCGTACGGAGTCGCTCTTGACCACGCTCTCGTGCGGTACGACCACAGCGGGGCCTTGCAGTGCGGGACGTGCGAGCGGTTGCACATCCAGCTCACACCCAACGCAAACGACCCTTGCACGTGCGCCCCGGAGACTTTCGCAGACGACCGCGATGCAAACGAGGTAGCAGAACTGCGCGCCGCGCTTGAGCGGTTACGGACCTAGACCTGCGCCGCACCGACTCAGCTGTGCACGAAAGCCCCGACCCTTCCCGGGGCCGGGGCTTTCGTCCGTGCGGCGCTGGGTCATCTCGAGCGGCGCTGGGTCACCTCGTGCGGCGCTGGGTCATCTCGAGCGGCGCTGGGTCATCTCGAGCGGCGCTGGGTCACCTCGTGCGGCGCTGGGTCATCTCGAGCGGCGCTGGGTCACCTCGTGCGGCGCTGGGTCACCTCGTGCGGCGCTGGGTCATCTCGAGCGGCACTGGGTCATCTCGAGCGGCGCTGGGTCACCTCGTGCGGCGCTGGGTCATCTCGAGCGGCGCAACCACCGCACTGCGCAACCACCGCACTGCGCAGCCGCCGCACTGCGCGTTGTGCGCACAGGTCCGGCGGATGACCGAGCTCGGCACAAAAACCGAGCTCGGCTCGAGGGCGATTCCAGAATGAGAATTTAATTGCAATTCTGAAATCAGATTCCGCCGCGGAAACGCGCGCGTGCCTCTAAACGCGCAGGTCCAGATTCTCGAGCGGCGGTCGCTACAGAAACCCAGCTCGGGATCCACCCCGCCACACAATAGGGAAATTATCAAAGACCCCAAAAGCAAACCCGCCCAACTGGCGGGCTGGGCGGGTAGCGAACCCCTCGCAGTCTCAGGTACCGCGGTGGGTGAGCCGGAACGATAGCCTCTCAGTCCAGTGGTTGCAAGCTCGCCAACCGGGTGAGCAACTTGACGAAGGGAACGGGGGTTTCGATGCGCTCGCGCTCGGTCAGTCGCTTGATCTTCCGTCGTTCAGGTGAAGCGGCAGCACGCTCGGCCGCAGAGTGGAAGCCTGGATCTAAACGGACTTTCCCCGATGAGGGACCCCAACGAAGATTCCCCGGAGCAACCCCTCCGGTGTAGACAAAGAGCCAAGTCGCCTTTCGTGCTGCGTGTCCGTAGTGGCCTTGCTCGACACAACAGACCCAACCCCCTTCACCAGATGCAACCCAACCCCCAGTCCTCGGGGGTCGCACAAGGCCATGTGTAGCGAACGCATGGCTCGCCTCGGGGTGCTCGAGCACCCCGCCCCAACGTCTCACGCTCGCAAGCGCTGACGCAAAGCACCCCGAATCGTCTCCAAGCTTGCGCCGGACCTTCGCGGATGGGCCGCCCGACCAGTACCTACCCCACCGCTTACATGGTGGGTGGGCGATCACCCGGTGAGGCCCGTCGTATAGCCGAGCATCCCGCGCAACATCCCACCAATCGAAGGCGTCTCGAGCGTACGGACCCCTACGGTCCACGAACAAAGCTGCGATCACAGTTTGCCTCCCAGAGGCTGCAAGTACCACACGGAGGTGTTGTCCCGAGCGCGGGCGCTCTGGAGAGCCCTTCGCCGCCCCTCGCCATCGGAGATCACGCGCCCCTTGAGCGTGCGCAGCATGAACCCCACACGCCGCGGAGTCCTCTCCCCCGCAACAAGGTGAGCGAGGGCCTCGTCGAGCGCTGGGTTCCCCCCAGCCCCCAGAGCAGCAAAGCCCCCGGCCCCGATGGCGAGGCGGATGATCGAGAGCGTGCGCAGCCCTCGGTACTGCTCGCCTGCGATGACCAGCGGGGTCCCGTCGTCGCCCGCGGCGAGCCGCTCAATCTCGTCGTACAGCAGCGCCGCGCCGCCCAGCTCGGTGGAGGTCTGCGCCGTAGCAGGTACAGGGTCGATCACTCCAGCCCAGAGCAAGATCGCCCGGACAACACTGCCCCACGCCTCGTACGAACCCATCGGTGCCATGCTCGGGTCTGCTGGTGAGCCTGCGGCAATCCACCCCTTGATCAGTGCGATGGCAGCACCGCGAAAGAGCGGGGTGTTCTCCCGCACGTAGGTCTCGAGCTGGGGGTGGCGGAAGTCCCCGCGCCGAGAGGGGTCCTCGAGGTCAGTCGTCGCGCGGATCGGGATGATGCGATTCGCGGTGTGGTCGCGGATCTCCACGTTGGTGCCGGTGAAGGTCCAGACCGTCTCGGCGGGGACGTCCACGAGTTCAGAGACACCGAGCCGGCGATCGGAGTAGGACGGAAAGGCGGTGAGCAGGGGATCGACAACACCTCCACCGATGCTCCGCTTGCAGTCGTCGACAAGGGCGACCGATGCTCCGCTTTCGAGAATCGCCAAGACCCGCTTGCGCATCTCATCGTCGTTGTAGGGCTGCACCGTGACAGCCGCCGGGCGGCCGGTTGCGATGAGGCAGGCGACGTCGACCAGCTTTTTCTTGCCGACGCGAGGGGCGTTGCTGTCGAAAACAAAGGCCGGGGTTGCGCCGCGGATCGCCGGCCGTGTGAGGATCGTGAGCACCAGAGCCAAGACACCAGCGCGCCCCTGGTCGGTGAGAGGGAAGTCGCAGAGGGGCTCGTTGAGCACCTCCACAGCATCGGAAAGAGGGACGGTCTCGGGGCTCTCACTATCCATCCACAACCCGGTCTCCTCGTCGTACCCCTGCCCTACGAGGATGCGCCCAGAGGGCGTCAGCACAGGGTAGTCCACCACACCGACCAGACTCGGGACCGCCTCCCAGAGCGTAGGGGTGTCGATGATCGCGAGCACGATCGCGTCAGGGGGCGCGAGCTGGACGGGCGCCGAGTCGCTGCTCGCAGCGGGGCGTACGCAGGTGATCACATCGGTCAGGTGCGAGCGCAGTGAGTTGCGCGTGTAGCGGTAGATGCGAATCCCCACCTGCGCATCTCGAGCTGCGTAGACCAGAGAGCCACCACGCACGAAGGTCGCGCCGTTGGCTACCAGGTGCCCGAGCATCTCTCGAGCAACCTTGGCCTCTTCGGCACCAACCCAGACGATAGGCTTGTCTTGCCGCAGCGCGAGCTCACCGAGGGCTTCCCGGCACTCGGCGACCGGTTTCTTTCCGACCAAGGCAATGAGCGCGCTCCACCCGGTGACCCGCACCCCATCGCCATGGCGAGTGAAGGTGTCGGTGACCTCGCCATTCTCGGGGCCGAGCATGCCTGCCATCTCGCAGACCATGTTGACGAAGAGAAGGGCCCGATCGATGTCCCATTCCGCACGGGCCAGCGCCCCGGCCAGCGCAAGGCAAGAGTCGTGACCCTGCCCCGCTTTCCACCCTCGGGAGAGGGCACGCGCACCGTCAACGAGCCGAGGATCAGGGAGCGCGCTCTCGATGGCATGGAGCTGGTGGACGTCCGAGCTGCGCTTGAGCAGCTCCACGGGCCGCGGCGTGTCCGTCTTGTGGTGATCGGTGCCGGGCAGCCGCATCAGCCGCGGCAACCCCTTGGTCCCCTGGGCGTCGGAGCCGAGCCGCTTGGCCAGGCGGCCCTGCAGCACGTTGAACCGATCCAGCGGCACCGGCGATCCCGGGGTACAGAGCCAGTACGCGTGGAACCCGCCCCCGGACTTGACGATCAGCGAAGGCGGCAGTGGCCACACCGCCGGAGGCGCCTGCCCGTGCTTGGCGTCGAAATCCGCGAAGACCGCGCGCACACGGGTTACGTTCTCGTTACGCCGCGGGAGCTTAGATATAGCATTTATAGCTACAAATATCCCGTAACCTCGGTCATTTGCCTCCTTTAGAGCGGGCCAAACCTGCTCTAGCGTGCCGAAGTGGTCTATTGCAGGGAGAGGTTCCCTGTCCGGGTGGTGGGGGTTGTCGTCGAGACAGGCGAACGCGCACGCCTCTCCCGAATGCCCGGTCAAGTGGTAGATGAAATGCTGGGTGTCTTGTGGTATACTCATCGTAGCTTTCGGAGCGGGAGCGGCGCTGTGGTAGGTGCCGCTCCCGCGCAACTACCTTACCCGATGGATACTTCCCGCAGCAACGAGAAACCCGAAGGCCCAAAGAAGGACGCAGCTCGGCGCAGTGCCGACGCAGCTGTACCTTTGCAGTTTCGGGTGCCTCGCGCCTTCAAGGAGGCACTCAAGCAGGCTGCGAAAGAGACGGGGCGATCGGTGGGAGCACTGGCCCGCGAGCTGATGGGGTGCGACGATTTAGACGTGGACGCCACCAAGCCGTAGTGGTATACCACCACCGATGGCACCGCACGAACAGCGCCACGGCTGCGTGAAATCTGACGGCCTCCACGGCGCGACCGGAACTGGTGGCAGCACGCCCACGCTCCCGGTCTGGCCCGAGGGCGCGATCGGCTGCAAGGGCGACTGCGGTTTCGAGCCCGCCGGGCACGGGCTGGAGTGTCGTGCAGGTGCGGCGTGCGGTCGGTACCTGCACCCAGGTGACACGGGGTTCCTTGCGGTCCGCCGCTACTACCGAGAGGCAGAGGCCGAGGCTGCCCGGGGGAATTGCACCGCCGACGAGGCAACATCATGAGCCGTCCCCCGCTCCCACCGCTTGCTCAAGAGGCCCGTCAACAGGGCCGGCTGATCTCGCCGTCCAGCATCGTCAAGTGGCGTGCGTGTCGGCGGCGGTGGTCGTACCAGTACGTGGACAAATTGCCCGATCCTGCGGGGGCCGCGGCCGCGCTGGGTACCGCCGTACACGCTCTGCTCGAGCGGTGGCTGCTCCGCGGCGTGCCGCCCTCGGAGGCGGGCACCAAGGCCGGCGACATCGCCACGAGGATGCTGGGCACGCTGCCGACCCACCACCAGACCGAGGCTATTCAGCTCCGGGTAGAGGAGCATTTCGCCTTCTCAATGGGGACGCCGGGCGGCAAGGACTGGGCGGTCTATCACGGCTTCATCGACGCGTCGTGGTGGGAGGGCAGTATGAAGGTCGTCCGCGACCACAAGACCTCGGGGAATCTCCAGTGGGCCAAGACTGAGGACGAGCTCGCTGAGGATCCGCAGCGGATCATCTACGCGCACCGCTTTGGGCGTAAGATGCACGACGGTACTGTCCGGGCTGATTGGGGCTACGGCTGCACCGCGAAGCCCTACACGACGCGCCTCGTTTCTTTTGCAGAAACCGGGAATGAGACCGCGGCGCGCATGGTAACCCTCCACGAGACAGACGGGCTGGCGATCGTCGCTGCGTACCAACAGCTGACCGAAGAACAGCCCCGCACAACCTCCCACTGCAGCGCGTTCGGCAAACCCTGCCCGTACATGGCCCGCTGCTCCCCACCAAAACCATCGATAGGCTCACTGATGTCCGATACCGAAAACCCCACCCTCAAGAAACTCCGCCAGAAGCAAGCAGCCAAACGGAAGGCAGCAGAGGAGAAGGCGGCCGCTGCCGCTGCCGCTGCGCCGACCCAAGACAGCGCAGAGGAGAAGGCGCCCGAGGAGAAGGCGCCCGAGGAGAAGGCGCCCGAGGAGAAGGCGCCCGAGGAGAAGGCGACCGCTGCCGCTGCGCCGACCCAAGACAGCACAGAGGAGAAGGCGCCCGAGGAGAAGGCGACCGCTGCCGCTGCGCCGACCCAAGACAGCGCAGAGGAGAAGGCGGACACCCGCACCAACGAGGAGAAGGCGCCACGCGCCAAGAAGGCTGCCAAGAAGGCGACCAAGAAACCCCGCGCTGACGTCGGGAAACCCCGCGGCGGCAGCTTGCCGGACACCTTCTCGAACGAGCTCAAGGCACTGATCGAGGTGACCGCAATACTCGAGCCGTTGAACAATCGAGAGCGGGTGTTGGTACTGCTGCTGGCATCCCAGCTCACCACAGATTGACCCCCCGGCCGCGGTATGCAAGAGGTCGAAGCGCCCTGTTTTGTCGCAGGGACCCAACAGCCGCAAGGCAGGGTTCGTGGGTTCAAATCCCACCCGCGGCCAACCCAGAACAAGAACAAGAACAAGAACAAGAACAAAGAGCGAGAGATGATGCCAAGAACAAAGACAGCGAGCGAGATCTTGACGATGAGCCCCCGACAGCTCGCACGGTACGCAGCCCGGTTGCAGGTCGCCATCGCCGAGCACGAGGCTAGGCGGGCAAGAGGTGGTGACCCCGCAGATTGGCCACACTACGACGAAGCTGTGCGGGTAGCGAAGGCAACGAAGCGTGAGGTGTACAGCCGCACCTTGACCAAAGTGAATACGCCCTGATGGGTATCGGTAGCGCGATGGGCTCCGCGATGCGACGGGGCCGGGAGAAGGCGGTTGTTGACTCCCCCGATCTGCAGCGGATCGTCAAACTCAAACGGCGGAAGTACCAAGACTTCTCGGCCGAGGTGACCGAGCTGCTGAAACTGCCCTGTGGGACGATGACCCTGCGCGAAGCACAGGCGCGGGCATTACTGGAGGCGTATGAGCAGCGCGGGTTACTCGCCCCGATCCGCGTGGGCGGGGGCAAGACGTTGATCACTCTGCTCCTCGCCACCATCCTCGAGGCGGACAAGACGGTGCTGATGGTCCCATCAGCGCTGCGTGAGCGGACCTACGAAGAGATCAACGAGATGCGGAAGCACTGGGAGATTCGCGTCCCTCACGTGCTGGGGTACGAGACTTTGGGGCACCCCCACCACGCGGACGATCTCGCGAACTTCAAGCCCGACCTGATCGTCGCTGACGAGTGCCACCGCCTGAGGTTCCGGAGCTCAGCCGTCACCCGACGAGTAGAGCGCTACATCCGCGCCGCCCCTGAGACTGTCTTTTGCGGCCTGTCAGGCACCGCACAAGGGGAGAAACTTGAGTCGTACCGACACCTCGCGATGTGGGCGCTGGGCAAAAACTCCCCGCTCCCTCTCGATATCGAGGTGGTCAAGACCTGGGATCAGGCACTGAACCCTGATCACGGGTCCGCCCCTACCGACGTAGGTGCGCTGGCAAAACACTTCGGTCGGGATTACACGAACGCCGCACTTGGCAAGTGGATCCGTGACACCCCGGGCGTGGTGAGCACCAAGGCGGTCGGCTGTAAAGCGTCCATTGAGATCTCCCGTTGGGACGCGCCAGAGGTCTGTGTGGACGAGATCCGCAACGTCATGGCGCAGGACGAGCGCCCCGATGGCACCCCCCTCACACCCCCTGAGTCGGTGGACGTACGGTGCCAGTTGGCGCTGGGTTTCTGGTACCGCTGGGATCCTCTACCTCCCGAGCACTGGATGAACGCGCGCCGCGACTGGTGCAGGTTTGTCCGCGAGGTGCTCGAGGACGAGGACAACGATACCTGGGACAGCGAGTCCCAGGTTGCCGCGGCGCACCCTCGCGAGGCCGCGCATTGGCTGGCCGTGAAACCTTCGTTCAAGATCCAAACGAGCCCGGTGTGGCTGGATCACGCGGTCATGACCGAGGCAATCCGCGCGACTGCTGAGCACCCCACGATCGTTTGGTCCAAGTACCGCGCGGTTGGGGAGTGCCTCGGAAAGCTGATGCAGCACTACGGCAAGAACGGCCGTAGCCAGGCAGGGCAGCACATCGAAAAAGACCCGGGTACGGGAACAATATCCGCTTCGATGCGGTCGTGCGGTGTGGGGATGAACCTGCAGCAGTTCAACCGAAATCTGCTACTGTGCCCGAGCCCGAACGCTGAGTTGCTCGAGCAGTTGATCGGTCGTACCCATCGCGAAGGGCAGCGCGCCGATACGATACGGATGCGGTGGATCCGCTCACGAGCGGTGCCGTACCACACGGAAGCCCTGCGCCGCGCACGAGACAGCGCGGCGATCCTTGAAGCCCAGAACCAAGAGCCGCAGAAGCTCAGCGCAGCGACGTATCTGAAATGAGCGACAACGACCCGATCAGAACCGTTCTCGGCTGCCCTAGTCCCTGCCGCGCTTGCGGAAAGGCGATCATCAAGGGACAGTACGCAATCTACTTCAGGAACCCCAACACCGGCCCGTCCTCCGACGGACCTGTACACGCCCGCTGCGGAGATACCTCGAAATGAACCCCCTCAAGCAAAAACCCACAAGCCTTGCCCTCATCTGTGTCGTCGTGGCCGCTACGGTCACGGGCTGCTTCAACTACACCGGCGCCCACAAAGAGGCCGCAGAAAAGTCCGCCAAGAAGTGGTCCGCGGAGATGCACCTCGGTGACC
>Ga0316189_10000421_pt1 | contig 42168 bp, 31 predicted proteins | sample LowCovwburrow_MG_FD_204930 | JGI IMG/M metagenome (GOLD analysis project Ga0316189, IMG submission 204930) | Coastal sediment microbial communities from Maine, United States - Lowes Cove worm burrow | ecosystem: Environmental > Aquatic > Marine > Coastal > Sediment | place: USA: Maine... | reverse complement strand
CTTCTAATCCTAAAGTTGCGGTTATACCTAAACCAACTCCTATAAATATTGCATGATATTCTTTTTCTAGATTTTTTAACTGATCTTTTGTAGTAATTGGAGTGTTATAATTGATCGTAAAGCCTAACTGATCTTGAAGATATTCTACTTCTTTAAGAACTTCTTCATTGGTAATTTTATATGGGGCAATGCCATATACGGTTAAACCGGATGGCTTTTCTTTTGCTTCAAAAATAGCAACTTCATATCCCAATGTACGCAATTCACAAGCTGTAGCAATACCGGCCGGACCTGAACCTATCACAGCAACTTTTTTGCCATTGGATTTTCCGGGATTGAAAATAGTTGTATTAGCTTCAATCAATTTGTTTGTAGCATAATTTTGCAATCTGCCTATTTGAATGGGCGGCACATCCTGATGATTATAAACACAAGCTCCTTCACATAATACTCCTGTAGGGCAAACCACTCCACAAGCATTTCCTAACCAATTAGAATCAAAAATTGTTTTGGCTGAACCAGTTATATTATTTGTTTGAATTTGTTTGATGAATAATGGGATATCAATATGAGTAGGGCAGGCCTGAATACAAGGTGCATCATAACAAAATAAACATCGCGAACTCTCATAATGAGCTTCGGTATCATTCATCAAGGGCTTTTTTTGCTTAAAATTTTTCTTGAATTCTGCTTCAGAGGTCGGTCTTTTATATTCTGCCATATTTGGTATAAGGTATCTAGTATTTTTTTGTTGTCATTCTGAGCTTATTGAAAATAGGTATAAGAATCTGTTTATTTGGAAATCATAGCAACAGATTTTTACCTTATTTTATTTCTCTTATTGACGTTAAATATTACAACTCTGTTAATTTTCCATACGTTTCAGGTCTTCTGTCTCTAAAGAATTGCCAGGTGGATCTCACTTCGTCAATAAGATCTAAATCAAATTCAGCAACCAAAAGTTCATCTTGATCACGCGAAGCTTGAGAGAATATTTGTCCACGGGGATCCACAAAATACGATTGTCCATAAAACTCTCCCAGATTCCATGGTTTTTCAATGCCAACACGATTGATGCAACCCATAAAATAACCATTGGCAGCAGCATGAGCAGGTTGCTCTAATTTCCATAGATATTCACTTAATCCCGCCACTGTGGCCGACGGATTATAAACGATTTCAGCTCCATTCAGTCCTAATACTCTTGCTCCATCCGGAAAGTGCCTGTCATAGCAAATATATACTCCAACTTTTGCATATTTTGTTTGAAAAATAGGATATCCTAAATTACCTGGTTTAAAGAAAAATTTCTCCCAGAATCCGGTTGTATGTGGAATATGATTTTTACGATATTTACCCAAATAAGTTCCGTCAGCATCTATCACGGCGGCAGTATTATATAAGACACCCGGCTGCTCCTTTTCATAAATAGGCACTATGATCACCATATTGTATTTTTTTGCATACACTTGCATTTTTTCCGTTGTAGGTCCTGGAACTGATTCTGCAGAAGCATACCATTTTCGGTCTTGTCCCGGACAAAAATAAGGTGTATTGAAAATTTCTTGTAAACATAAAATTTGAACGCCCTGTTTACCGGCATCCTCAATAAATGGGATGTGCTTATCATACATTGCATCCATGATTTCTTGAATGGTTCCTTCACCTTCTGTCATTGGAAGACTCATTTGTATTAATCCTGATTTTATTATTCTACTCATATTTTAAAGTTATGAATTATTAGTTTTAATTCAGAGTTAGTATAATTTTCTAAATTACTGTTTTTGATGTTTTCCCTCTGGGTATGAATTGACCATATCCCGGTTTTAAGTGACATTGTTCATTTTCAATTGCAATTTCTCCACGTAAGATCACAGTTTCCGTTTTACCGGTTACGTCTTGACCCTCATAACCTGAATAGTCACAATTCATATGATGAGTGTTTACTGAAATAGTATGTTCTTTCTTCGGGTCAAAAATCACAATATCAGCATCAGATCCAATAGCAATTGTACCTTTTCTAGGATACATTCCGAAAATTTTAGCAGCATTAGTCGAACTTAATTCCACAAATTTTGTAAGCGATATTTTTCCTTGATGTACTCCTTCAGAATATAAAAATTCCATACGATGTTCTATAGCCGGGTGCCCATTAGGGATTTTTGAGAAATCATCTTTTCCCATTTTTTTCTGTTCCCACATAAATGGGCAATGATCTGTGCCAACAACTTGAACTAAACCTTGGTTAATTCCAGACCATAGTGCTTCCCGGTCTTTCTTTTCCCGTAAAGGAGGGCTCATAACCCATTTTGCTCCTTCGAAATCATTTTCATAAAGAGAAGCATCTAACATTAGATATTGTGTACAGGTTTCTACAAATACCTTCTGATTGCGTTGAGTTACTTTTCTAATAGCATTTAAGGCTCCTTCACAAGTCATATGAACAATATAGCCGGGGCAATCAGTATACTGCAACATATCAGCAAAGCGACCTGAAGCTTCTGCTTCCGTGACTTCTGGCTGTGACAAATAATGATAAAGGGGTGAAAGATTTCCTTGAGCTCTATTTTTAGCAATCAATGAATCAATCATATCGCCATTTGTGGCATGAACGGTAACTAAGCCACCATGCTTTTTTACTACTTTCATTAGCTGCACCATTTGGCCATCATCAATCATTAAAGCTCCCTTATATGCCATAAAGGTTTTGAAGGAAGAAATACCTTCCTTTTCTATCATATGTACCACTTCTTTAGCAACAGCGTCGTTGAAATCGGTTACCGCCATATGGTATGAATAATCACCTATGGCTTTTCCCGTTGATTTTTGCTGCCAAGTATTTAATGCATTTTGTAGGGTGTCACCCTGAGTTTGTAAAATAAAATCAATAACCATAGTAGTTCCGCCATGTAAAGCAGCCCTTGTTCCGGTTTCGTAATCATCACTGGAATAAGTACCCATAAAAGGCATATCTAAATGTACATGTGGGTCAATGCCTCCAGGAAAAACAAGCTTATTACTTGCATCAATAATCTTATTAGCTTTAAAAACCAGATTTTGACCTATGGCCACTATTTTTTCGCCTTCAATATAGACATCAGCAACATAAGTTTCTGAGGCGGTAACTACTTGTCCATTTTTAATTAGAATTGACATGGTTCTTTTGAGAATTTTATTTTTCTTGGAACATTAAAAATACAAGATTTTAAACAGTATTACTACTAATTTACTTATTTTTTGGTACCGGATCGGCAGTTATTAAACTTATAACTATACCTATAATAATTGCTAAAACAAATGAGGGACCTAATTCACCTAATTTTTCAAAATAAATTCCTATACCATCTAAAGAAGCAAAGCCAAATTTAAAGATAGGAACAGATAGAAATCCTGTAATCATAGAGGCAATGGCACCTTTTTCTGTAAACCTATTCCAAAATAGTGATAATATAATTGTAGGACAAAATGTTGCAGCAATTCCAGACCAACCGAAAATGACAAACCAAAATATGGTTCTTTCAGGTGTGGTTATTGCTACTATCATAGCTATTATTAAAGCAAATACAGCTAATATTACCGTGATGATCTTTGAGATTTTTGCCAGTTCTTTTTCTGATTTATTGGGCTTAAATATCTGCTGGTAGAAATCTCGAGAAATGGCACTCGAGGCAACTACTAAAAGTGAATCAATTGTAGACATAATAGCAGAAAGTACAGCAGCAATGTAAATACCAATCAAGGTTAGGGGCATAATTTTTTGTACTAAAAAAGGTAGAACGTCTTGCGCACCATTTCCTAATATTTCTTCGGGGTCTTGACCTGAAGAGGTTAATAAATATCTACCAAAGATGCCAATTAATACAGCACTGGAATCAGTTAGTACGGTGAACAAAAGTGCTACCCATCTCCCTTTCTTAATTTCAGCCACACTTTTTATAGACATAAAGCGAATGAACAATTGTGGAGACCCCATAAAACCCAATCCTATTAATGCAAAACCAAGAATAGTGAAAAAGTTCACCATATTAAATCCACCAGCTCCCCAGATATCTAAAAATGAGGGATCTATCTTTATCAATTCTTCAGAAATAGCGATGTCAGAACTAATTGAGAAATAAGTAAAGACAGGCAATAATACCAGACCTAAAAGCATGATAGAGCCTTGGAAGAGGTCAGACCATGCAACTGCAACAAATCCTCCCGAAAAAATATAAGCTAATACAATTATGAAGCCCACTAGTGCTCCAGAAAAATAATTCCACCCAAGAAAGGATTCAAAAGCAGAACCTGTAGCATCAATTTGCGCGCTTACATAGATAATTACAAACAATGATAGGGCTGTGGCAGCAACAATTCTTAAGGTGTGTGTAGAAGATTTGAATCTACTAACTAAAAAATCTGGGATGGTAATGGAGTTGTAGTCATCAGTAAGTTTTTTAAATTTTTCCGCCATAAAAAACCATGCGATTGTAACCCCTATAACTTCACCTAATACAACCCAAAAAGCAGATACTCCTACCATAGCACCTAATCCGGTAAGCCCTAGTAATAGCCAAGCAGATTCTCCTGTTGCCCTGGCAGAGAAAGCTACTACCCAGAAGCCAAGTTTCTTACCTCCAACATAATAATCTTTCGTGTCTTTTATGCGTTTTGAAGCGAAATATCCGATCACAAAAAGTATAAAAAAATAAACAAATAATATGAAGTATTTCGTAATCAAGTAGCGTTAGTTTTCTTCATAAGTAAATAATACAAAATAAAAGAAATAGTAAATCCTGTAAACCAAGAAAGTGAATATAAGAAATTTAATGAAGGTATCCAATACCCTATAAGTGCTACAAAGACACCGGCAAACAGAGCAAGCATTGCAGCTTTGTTATAACCCGTTTTTTTATAAGAATATATACCCTCTTCTTTGTATAATTCAGCCAATTCAAGTTTCTTTTTTCGAATAACAAAGTAATCGGCAATCATAATACCCAATACAGGACCAAGTAAGCCACTTACAAAAATTAAAAAGCCTGAAATTTGATCTAATAACCACCAGGGCATTATTAATATACCGATGATACCTGTAATGATACCGCCAGTTCTAAAACTAATTTTCTTCGGCCATACATTGGAAAATGCATTAGATGGGGCAATTACATTTGCAGCAATATTCGTACTCAAAGTTGCGATTATCATGAATGCTTGAGCAATGATAACTGCAACGGGATTCTTAAATCGAGCTATTAATGAAACAGGATCCCAAGGAGCATCATCAGCAATCAAGACATCCTTAAAATTGATAACTGCGGCACAGGTAACAAAAATTCCGACAAAAGAATATAGCATCATTGTTCCGGGTAAACCGATGAATTGTCCTGCAATTTGATCTTTTTGTTTAGAAGCATATCTTGTAATATCTGCAATACTTATAGACATGGTCGCCCAAAATCCAACCATAGCGGTTAACCATAGCAAATAGCTCCAAAGTTTAGAATCTCCACTGTTGTTTTGAGAGTTTAGAATTGAAGCAGTTACAATACTAGAAAGTATAGGTTCTTCTGCTTCAATATTTCTGAATTGTACTTGTATGTTTTGGCTATCTACCTTGATCGGTTCATTTGAAAATTGTGTCCATTTTGAATCAGTATCTGAAACAATTTTATATTCATTTATCTTAATACTTCCATCTTTATTTGTCAGGCTATTTAGCTGTAGATAAAAAGCATTGTTCTCTTCGGTTATTGTTGCGGCTGTATTTTCTAATTGATTACTTTGTTTAAGGACAATTTCGAAACCACCTGCTTGACTATAGCCCCAATAAATTAAAACTACTCCCATCACTACCAAAATAGGAGCAGAATAGGCTTCAAGCCATTTGATACTTTCGGTGCCTTTCCAGATAAAATACATATTGATGATCCAGAAAATTCCGAAACCAATAAATTTTCCGATGGATAAGCCGAGTTCACCATGTGATCCGGTAATAGCATTAAAAATTGCATAAATTGCCAACCCACCAATCCATGTTTGTACTCCAAACCAACCACAGGCGATAATACCTCTTGTTACCGAAGCTAAATGCACTCCTTTGGTACCAAAAGCGGCACGTGCGATCACTGGAAAGGGGATGCCATATTTTACACCTGCATGCCCATTTAATACCATTGGAATAGTAATGATCAAATTGGCCAAGCCAATAATAATGAGGGCTTCGTACCAATTTAGGCCGGTTTTTATCATGTAGGAAGCTAAGAGATAGGTTGGTATGCAAACCGCCATTCCTACCCAAATAGCAGCAAGATGCCATTTACTCCACGTACGTTCTGAAGATGGAACCGGGGCAAGGTCTTCACTGTAAAGTGAAGATTTTGACACATCCTCCTCTAACTCTATAATGTCTTTATTCATATATTAAAAAAATGATCGGATTGATAAATTTTAAACTATGTTAATTACAATATTCATCTGCAATAGCGATTGCTTTCGAAATAATTTGTAGCCCTTCTTCTACTTCTTCTTTGCTAACATTTAATGGAGGTGCAATGAAAATATAATTCCAACGAACAAATGTAAACATGCCTAATTCTCTTATTTTGGCAGCCATTTTTAAAGTGGCTTCCATTTCATTAGGTTTGGCATTCCATGGAGTTGTTGGTTCTTTGGTTTTTCTATTCTTCACCAATTCGATACAACCTAATAATCCGGTATTTCTAAAATCTCCAATTGATTGATGTTTATTCATTAATTTTTCAACTTCATTCTCAATATAAGTACCCATTTGAGCAGCTTTCTGAATCAAATTTTCTTCTTCAATAATTTTAAGATTTTCTAAGGCAGCAGCACAAACTACAGGATGTGCAGAATAGGTCAAGCCTAATGTCATTGGATGGTCATTAAAATAATTGGAAATTGTATCTGAAATGGTCATGGCTCCTAAGGGAAGATAACCTGAAGTCAGACCTTTAGCCATACATATAATATCTGGTATAGTGTTATGATGGTCTACTCCAAACATTTTTCCAGTTCGACCAAAACCACTCATTACTTCATCAATGATGAGCAGAATGCCGTATTTATCACAAATTTCTTTCACTTTCTTTAAATACATTGGCGGGTATTTAATACATCCAGAAGAACCAGACTCGCCTTCAAGTAAAATAGCGGCAACAGCATCGGGATTTTCAAATTTTATTACGCGTTCTAAATGGGCCACGGCACGCTCGCCACATTCTTCAATAGTTGAAGAGTTCCATGGGCAGCGATAGAAATAAGGATTCTCTACATGAACAAAATTATTCACACCCTGACTATCCATCGCAAATTTCCGGGGATCTCCTCCTGCTGACATGGCACCATACGTAGCACCATGATAAGATCTGTAATGTCCTATTATTTTATGTCTTTTAGTATAGATTCTTGCTAATTTAATTGCATTTTCTACTGCTTCTGCGCCCCCAAGTGTGAAAAACGATTTTGTTAAGTTACCGGGGGTGATCTCGGCTAATTTTTTTCCTAATTGACCTCTAACATCAGTTGCCATACCCGGAAAAACATAACTTAATTCTTCCATTTGTTTAGCTACCGCTTTGGTGATTCGCTGATTCCCATGACCGATATTTACATTCATTAATTGAGATGAAAAATCTAAATATTTTTTACCATCTCTGTCGTATATATAAGAGCCTTTAGCATAATGTGCATTGATAGGATTAAGGCCTCCTTGTTTTGCCCAGGAAAAGAGGGTGTAGTCAAGGTTGTTTTTTATGATTTGATTGTTACTCATGCTTCGCGGTTTATGTTCGGTGTTGGATGACCGATGTATTATTGTTAATTAATTTTACTCCTAAAAGCTATCATCATATTCATTAAATGATATGACTCATCATAATAAGCTTGAAAGTTTTGTTCGGCAATATAATTTCTTCTTTTAGCTTTATGCAAGCATGTAACTACCTCAGCTAAAGATCGAATAGCATATCCCATAATTTTTTTAAATTCAGGATTAGATTGACCAATTGATCCTTCAGAAATATTTAAAGCTATTGAATCTACGGCTCTCAATATTTGTGAAGATAAATTGTACATTTCTTTCTTTGGAAAACCACCTGAAAGTGAGTATATATCCTCACCGAAATCCATCGCTTTCTGTCAAATAATTAAATTCTCAAACTTAAATCTGTTTTCTTTCATATTATATAATAGATAATAAACTTCGGTCTTCAGTCACCCTACATCCTACGCCTATCTTAACTCATCCAATTTGTTTGGGCCTCAGGATTCCATTTGGTGGTTGTTTTTTTATTTTGTGTCCAGAATTCAATAGAACTTCTGCCCGTAATATCACCAACCCCAAATTTTGATTCATTCCATCCACCAAAAGAAAATGGTTCACGAGGCACAGGAACCCCAATATTCACCCCGATCATACCTGCGCTTGCACGATCCATTACTTGTTTTGCCAAACCGCCACTTTGGGTAAATACCGCAGCGGCATTTCCATAGTTCGAGCCATTTTCAATGGCAATGGCTTCATCGAGATTTTTTGCTCTTAAAATAGAAATTACAGGACCAAAAATTTCTTCGCGAGCCACCGACATATCCGTAGTTACATGATCTATTATCGTTGGGCCAACATAGTAACCTCCTTCTTTTCCTTTAACGGTTGTATTTCTACCGTCTAATAATATTTTGGCTCCGTTTTTTTCTGCTTCGGCTATATAATTTTCTATTCTTTTTTTTGCCTCAGCACTGATCACAGATCCTAAATTATCTCCAGGTATAATTTTTTTTGCTTCTACAACCATCTTATCTATAATATGTTGAACTTTGTCAACTCCCACCATTACCGAAGCTGCCATACAGCGTTGGCCTGCACATCCTGACATTGAAGCTACCACATTTGAGGCTGTCATATCCGGATTTGCATCCGGGAAAACCAAGAGATGATTTTTTGCACCTCCAAGTGCAACACATCTTTTTAAAGTTGATGTCGCCCTTTTGTAAACTATTTTGGCCACTTTCGTGGAACCTACAAATGATACGGCTTTAATTGTTGGGTGGTCACACATTGCCTCTACCACCTCTTTTCCACCATTCACTATATTAAAAACACCATCCGGCAGACCGGCTTCTTTAAGTAATTCTGCCATTCGCATGGTACTTATCGGTACCAATTCTGATGGCTTCATTACCATTGTATTTCCTAAAACAAGAGCGTTTGGCATCGTCCAGTGTGGTACCATATTCGGAAAATTAAAAGGAGCAATAGAGGCAACAACTCCAAGAGGTTTTCGTTCAATACGGCATTCTACACCTTTGCTAACTTCCTGAATTTCATTTACTATAATCTGAGGTATTGATACAGCAAATTCACAAAGTTCCATACTCTTATCAACTTCTGCTTGTGCTTCGTCATAAGTCTTTCCGTTTTCTAACTGAACAATTTTTGTAAGTTCATCTTTATGTTTTTCCAGAAGAGTTCTATACTTAAAGAAGATTTGTACGCGCTCTTTAAAAGTCATCGAAGACCATTGAGGATAAGCTTTTGCCGCTGCTTTTACAGCTGCATCAACATCATTATAGGTTGATAAGGGTAATGAAGAAATAATACTTCCGTCAAGTGGACTCATAACATCCAGTAAATCATGACCGTTTGATTCAAATTTTCCGTCTATAAAATTATGTACTTGTGGTTGTCTAACTATTGATTTCATAACACATAAGGTTATTAATATTGATTAAAACATATAATATGAGTAGGCAAAATGGTAAGTTGAACTTAAATTCAAAGCCATTTACGCGTTCATTGCCTATCAAATATATAAAATTAAAAATCATTATCAATGATTGATAAATTTGAATAATTCTAACCCAAAATCTCGAATATATCACAATGTTTTTTGCACAACACTAATACATTTCTTTTTATCGGTTTACCTTAAAGAGGTGTATCGTTAAATGTGAAATAAACACGCTTGAAGCGAGCTATATATTATAGGAGAGTAAAATCTGGTTATTAGGAGTTAAAGAATTGTAGTTGTAACCAATTATCTCAAAACAATTTGTTTTTTCTAATATCTTAACAATTAGCAAACTGCCTAATTATTTATATATTTATCTTTTAGATTGCTAAGAATACATTCATATTATGTCGAAAATATATGCCGAGAACACCTCAGACTTTCTAGCAACGGTTCCTTTTTTTGCCGAAGTTTCCAAAGCTTCACTAAAGCAATTATGCGTTCGGATAAAAGAAGAAATTTATAAAAAAAATGAGACCATTTTCAGAAAAAATGAAATTGGTGATTCTATGTATGTTATTGTTGAAGGAAGTATAAAGGTTCATGAAAACAATTATATATTTAGTACAATGTATAGAGGCGATTGTTTCGGTGAATATGCATTAATAGACGATCAAGCTCGTTCAGCCTCTGTAAGTGCGTTAGAAGAAACAAAAGTTTTAAAGATTGATCGTAAAATATTTTTGAATATAATGTCTAATGATAGTGGATTTTCGCTTGGTATTTTGGCGGTCCTAATTAAACGTCACAGAAATATTGATGCAATTCAAGAGAATTTATCAAATTCTAAACAAGAATTAGAACTAGCAAATTCAAAGATGGGAGGTTTAATTAATGGCGCAATGGATGCTATTATTATGTTTGATCAAAACTTTAGAATTGTTCTTACAAATCCGTCTGCAAATAAATTGTTAGAAAATAAAGATGTTCTGCAAAGAAATGTACTTTTCTTTTTTGACGATACCGGTGCCAAATTAATTGAGTCAATTGTGAAAAATGATGACGTAAAAACATTGAATAATTATTTACCTAGCAAAGTTAAGGTTATTGGATCTAACGAAACCGAAACCTTTAATGAAGGAACTATAAGTAAATATGGTAATGAACAAACTACTTTTTATACATTAATATTAAGAAATATAGAAGAAAGATTAGTAGCAGAAGAAAAAATCAATCTACTCACAAAACAAACGGAATATTTAGAGGAAGAAATAAAGGAATTAACAAGTAATTATGGTATTATCGCTAATGATTTAGGGATGAAGAATGTATTAGGACTTATTGAACAAGTTGCCCCAACAGATGCTACTGTACTGATTACAGGAGAAACAGGTACCGGTAAAGAATTAGTTGCTAGGGCAATCCATAAAGCGAGTGATAGAAATGATAAACCTTTAATCAGGATTAATTGTGGAGCAATTCCAGTAAATTTAATAGAAAGTGAATTGTTTGGGCATAAAAAAGGGGCTTTCACTGGTGCAACATCAGATAGAAAAGGACGGTTTTTATTAGCAAATAAAGGAACAATTTTTTTAGATGAAATCGGTGAGATGCCGTTGGATTTGCAACCGAAATTATTACGGATCATTCAAGAAGGAGAATTTGATCCGGTAGGTAGTTCAGAAACTTTAAAAGTTGATGTTCGTATTATTGCGGCAACTCATAGAGATTTACTAAAACGTGCAGAAGAGAATAAATTTAGAGAAGATTTGTATTATCGATTAAATGTGTTTCCTATTACTGTGCCACCACTGCGGTCAAGAGGGGAAGATATTTGTTTGATTGCTCTAGATATGATAGATGAATTCTCTAAAAAGTTGAACAAACCCAAGATCAAATTATCAAAATTGGATAAGCAATTTCTTTCAAATTATGATTGGCCAGGAAACGTACGTGAATTGCAAAATTTGGTGGAGCGTGCTGTCATAGTTTCACAAAAAGGAAAGATAGATTGGCAATCAATTATTCCTATTAATATTGGTGAGGGAGATGCTTCGATTGTATCTGAAGTTTCTCAAAAAATATTGACTTCTAGAGAGTTGGTTGTAATTGAAAAAGAAAATATTATAAAGGCATTAAAGCAAACACGTTGGAAAATCTCAGGTAAAAACGGTGCGGCAGAGATTTTGCAGTTACCATCAACGACATTGGCTTCAAAGATAAAGTCGCTAGGAATAGAGCGACCTATATAGTAGATAATAAATTATAGTTATATGGCAATAGATATTTATAAATATTTTCTAAAACATCCTAGATATAACAAATTGGAGGGTAATGGCTATTTAATGGTTGAATATAAATGCCCTCTTGAGGTTGAAAATTTTAAATTATGGACTGACACGCCTTTTATTAATTATGTTATTAGTGGTAGAAAAGATTGGACAGCGTTAGATAAAACCTATACTATTGAAAAGGGGCAAGCTTTATTTATTAATAAAGGAGTTTACAATACCAAACAATATTTTGAAGTTGACTATTGTGTAATGCTATTTTTTATTACAGATGATTTTATTAGACGCTTTGTCAATAATTATCAGGACGTAATGCACTCAAAAAATTCCAATGTTGTCAGTAAACAAATATTTACCATTGATGTTGGAGATTCTTTAAACTCATTATTCTTATCAGTTTTTAACTATATGAATAAAGGAGGAGAAATACCGAAAGATTTAGTAGAAATAAAGTTTAATGAGCTCTTATTTAATATCGCTTTAAACCCTAAGAATAAGGATTTAGTAGGTTTTTTTAATTCACTAAAACATGTTGAAAGAACAACGCTTAACGATGTTATGATGAAGAATTTTCATAGTGATTTAATACTAGAGGAATATGCAAGACTATATGGTAAGAGCTTATCTACTTTTAAAAGAGATTTTCAGAACTATTATAATGAGACCCCAAGAAAATGGTTAAATAATAAAAGGTTAGAATACGCAAAAACTTTACTCGAAAACCCTGAGTTAAACATCAATGACATTTGTTTTGAGAGTGGTTTTAAAAATACATCACATTTCAATAGTAGCTTTAAAGAAAAGTACAAATATCCACCAAATCAGTACAGAAAAATGTACTTAAAAGCTTAATTATACCCTTATTTTTATACTTTTTTCGCTTTGACCTTTGAAGCAAAAAAATTGAACGTTAGAGATAATTAGATACTCTAAAGTCGCAATACTTTTGACTCATAATAATTAAAAAATAAAATATTATGAGAAATTTAATTTTCACAACTGTGTGTGTATTTACCTTAAACGCTATTAATGCACAGCAAAATGACTTAGCGTCTTTAGATTCAAATCCAATTGAATTTGAACACATCAAGAAAAATGATACTAAAGCTTCGGTAGAAGTAACAAACTCTAATTATTTAAGGAAAAGAATAACCGATCAGTATTCGGGTTTAGTAATGCAATGGAAGCAAACAATTGCTAATTATGACCTGAAAAGTGAATCAATTTTTGACGATTCCGAAAAAGCAACATATCGCATTGTTTTTAAGAATAAACAAGTTGAAATAATTGTGATATATAATAATGGCGGAGAAGTTTTAGAAACAAAAGAGATGTATAAAAACATCAGAATACCGTACGAGTTAGGTGCTTTAATATCTAAAGAATATCCTGGATGGTCTTTTGATGAAAATGCTTATTACGTTAGGTATAGCAAGGAAAAGGGTGTAGATAAACAAAAGTTCAAAGTACAAATTGTAAATGGTAAGTTAAAAAAGACTTTGAAATTTGATAAAAGCTTTGAGTTAATCTAAATTAAAAGTACTTATAAATTCTGCGGGAACAGGCAAACATAGGTGTGATAATTAACGAAAATTCATCAATAATTCAACGTAATTTCATGAAATAACGAAATATCGTAAATAAAAATTATTCACTATTTACACTTAACTATCTGTATAACAATAGTATAAATAGTTTGGCACACAAATAGTAATAAACAAGTCAAATAAAATGTTTAATCAATAAAATTTAAAAAAAATGACAACTACAGAAAACATTAAAAACGGAGTGAACGTAAACCAATTAGTAGAAACTATTGGTGCAGTACAGCAAAACCCAGAATTAGCAAAATTTGAGTTCAGAGCAAAAAACAACTGGATTGATGGTGGGCGTTGTGTATCTAGTATCAAAGAATTCTATGGAGTTGGTCAAGAAGACACATCTCGTCAAGAAACATTCACAATGGAATGCAGTCACCCTCAAGTATTATTAGGGCAAGATGAGGCAGCAACACCACCAGAGGTAGTATTACATGCATTAAGTTCTTGTTTAACAGGTGCAATGGTTTATCATGCAGCGGCAAACAACGTTGAAATTGAAGGTGCTGAATCTATCATAAAAGGTAGTACAGATTTGCATGGCTTCTTAGGATTAGATCCAGAAGTAAGAACAGGTTTTGATGGTATAACTATTCAATTGAAAGTTAAATCGGATGCATCTGTGGAGCAATTAGAGAATTTTGCAAAATTCTCTCCAGTTTTTGATATCATTACTAATCCTACCCCTGTAAAGATTGAAATAATTAAAGGGTAGTAACAAACGAAAAAATGGCTACCCAAAAAACCGATAGTGGTAGCCATTTTTTTTACACTGATTTATCCAACACCATTAATGAAAATAAGAACCAAACATATTACTTCTGCATACCGGGCCGTAGCAAAAATGGCTTACATAACCAACGAAATTTTCCCTATTTATCCATGTACGCCTACTTCAGAAATGTCTGCTTTAGCAGAAGAATGGAGTGCAACTTTACAAGAAAATATTTTTGGTGGAGTGCCTACCACTTTCGAAATGCAAAGTGAGGCTGGTGTCGCGGGAGCCATGCACGGAGCCTTACTTACAGGTGCTCTGTCTAGTACATTTACGACTTCGCAAGGATTATTATTGATGATCCCGAACATGTATAAAATTGCAGGTGAGTTAACTCCCAATGTAATTCACGTGGCAACTCGATCTATAGCAACACATGCGCTATCTGTTTTTGGAGATCATAGCGATATTATGGCCGTACGCCAAACAGGTTATGCTTTTCTAGGGAGTGCTTCCGTACAAGAAGCTCAAGATTTTGCATTGATTGCACAAGCAGCGACCTTAAAATCTAGAATTCCTTTTGTACACTTTATGGACGGATTTAGAACATCGCACGAAACAAATACAATTGAAAGCATTTCTGATGAAACCATTAAAGAAATGATCGACAAAGATTTTGTCCAACAACATAAAGACAGAGCCTTAAATCCTAATAATCCTGTGCTACGAGGTACTGCGCAAGGGGCAGATGTGTTCTTCCAAAGTAGAGAAGCACAAAATATATTTTACAATGCATGCCCGGCAATTGTTCAAAAAGAATTGGACAAATTTGCATGGTTAACAGGAAGACAATACAACTTATTTGATTATGAAGGTCATCCTAGAGCTGAACAAATTATTGTTTCGATGGCTTCTTCAACAGAAACTATTGAAGAAACCATTAATTACCTAAACCAAAAAGGACATAAATATGGTTTGATAAAAGTTAGATTGTTTAGACCTTTTAGCAAAAAACATTTGTTGGAGGCTTTACCAAAATCTGTAAAATCTATAGCCGTTTTAGATAGAACTAAAGAGCCAGGTTCTACAGGAGAACCTTTATATTTAGATATAGTACAATCACTAACAGAGGCATTTCAGAATAAAGAACTTAATGAACTTCCTATGACAGTTGGTGGTCGATACGGATTATCATCTAAAGAATTCACACCTAGTATGGTAAATGCTATTTTTAACAATCTGAATGAAAATAAGCCAAAGAATAATTTTACAGTTGGTATTAGTGATGATGTTACCAACTTAAGTTTAGATGTTAATGAAAGCATCAATCTACATAGAGACATTTATCAAGCGATTTTTTATCAAGAAAAATCAAAAAACAATTCAGATAGTTTTAATAAAATTCTAAAAATAATTAGTAATAAGAATGATGTACAAGGTTATATGGAATGCGATTATAAAAAGTCAAATTCTAGAAATGTAGCACATGTTCGAATAGCTTCAGAACCCATAAAAGCAGCTTATAAAATAGAACAAGCCGATTTTGTGTTTTGTCAGCATATAAACTTCATTAATAATGATAATGCGATAGAAACTCTAAAATCTAAAGGAACACTTCTGGTAAATTCTCAATTAAATCAAAAAGCATTTTGGCAGACACTTTCGACTAAAAAACAAGAGGAGATTATTGATAAAAAGATTTATTTGCGTATTGTGGACTTAAAAAAGGTTAAGGAATCGTTTGTCGTTGATAAGGTGAAAATATCTGCTTTATATGCATGTTTTTTAAATCTTAAAAAGGGAATAATATATACTGATGATATTTCAGATTTAAAAGAACAGATTCGTAAAGTTGAGATAGTAAAAATCAGTAGGTATTCAGAAAAAATCAATTCAGATTTTGCAAATACCTTATTGGGAAAATTACTAGAAAATAAAGGCAACAAAGTTCTTGTTAGCGAGCTTCCAGTAGATGGAAGTTATCCTACCGATACATCTAAATTCAATCAAATAGTTACTTCAGAAGAGTTACCGATTTGGAACCCTGATGCTTGCATACAATGTGGTGCGTGCTCAATGACATGTCCACAAGGTGCAATTAGAATGAAAGTATATGATAATTCATATTTGGAAAACACTCCCGCAGATTTTAAATCAGCTAAATCTCTAGAAGCAAATTTTGACTTATTGAATTTTGCATTACAAGTAAACCCTAGCCAGTGTAATGGCTGTAATAACTGTGTTGACGTTTGCCCTGTAAAGGAGGCGTTGCAGATGGCTCAAAGTAATACGATTTTAACATCTGAAAAGGAAAACTGGAATCATTTGGAAGCTATTCCTGAATTAGATCGAGAAAAAATAAATACAGAAAAGGTGAGTCAGCAACAGCTACAAGAACCTTTATTTAAATCTTCAATTGGTGTTGAAGGCTGTGGGGAGGCGCCGTACCTTAAATTATTGTCACAATTAGTTGGAGACAGGCTAATGATTGCAAATGCAACTGGAGCTAGTTCGATTTTTGGCGGTGCTTTACCTACAACACCTTGGTCAAAGAATAAAAAAGGGCAAGGCCCAGCCTGGGCAAATTCACTTTTTGAAGACAATGCTGAGTTTGGTTTAGGTTATAGACTCGCCTTGGATTATCAACAACAAAATATTAAATCTGTATGGATTGTTGGTGGTGATGGTTGGGCATATGATATAGGTTATGGAGGATTAGACCATGTTTTAGGGTCTGGTAAGAATGTAAATATTCTAGTTCTAGATAATGAAGTATATGATAATACTGGAGGGCAAATGTCTAAAGCGACTCCTTTTGGAGCACAAGCAAAATTTGCGTTTAATGGCAAGTATAAGCAGAAAAAAGATTTAGGTTTTCTCGCAATGCAATACGAAAATGTATATGTAGCTTCTGTAGCTATTGGGGCTGATCAAGAGCAAACACTTAAAGCATTTAATGAAGCAGAAAGTTATGATGGTCCTTCAATTATTATTGCCTATTGTCATAGTGATTCTCATGGAATTGATATGAAAAACCCAAGTCAATATCATAAATCAGCTGTAGCTTCAGGGCAATGGTTACTATATAGAAATGACCCAAGAAGAAAAGAGTGGGGATTAAACACATTACAATTAGATTCTGAAATTCCGAATATTAAAATTGAAGAATATTTAAAACTAGAGGATCGATTTTCAAAGCTGTTCGAACATAATGAAGAAAGTTTTATTAATTTAATGCATCAGATTCAAGAACGAATAGATAATAGATATGATATATATTTATCATTATCTCGACCTGTAACTCGGTCAATAAGGAGTAACAAGATTTTAAAATCATTAAATTATTTATAATGAATAGCTTTAGAAAAACTGCAATAGAAATTGAGAAACAAGAGTTTGAAAACATTGGTCATAAATTAATTGATACAATATCTCATTTTAATAATACTATTGTTGACAAACCAGTAACAAAGGGAGAAGCACCTAAAGAAATTAAAAAATTATTAGGGAGTAAAAAATTCCCTCAGAAAGGAACTTCTGCATCTGAATTAATGACTAAAGCGTCAGATCTATTAATGAATCATTCATTACTAAATGGGCATCCTAAATTTATGGGATACATAACAGCTTCACCAGCTCCCATTGGTGCACTCGGTGATTTATTGGCCGCAACGATAAATCCTAATGTTGGTGCTTATATTTTAAGTCCTGTAGCTACTGAAATTGAAAAACAAACTATTCAATGGCTAGCAGAGTTTATTGGTGTTTCATCAAATTATGGAGGTATTTTGGTAAGCGGAGGGAATATGGCCAATTTTACCGCGTTTTTGGCGGCTAGAACAGCAAAATTTCCTAATAATTTTAAGGAAGAAGGCATGTCAAATATCTCTCAAAAGATGATTGTTTATTGCTCTAAAGCAACTCATACTTGGATAGAAAAGGCCGCAGTTTTATTTGGGCAAGGAACAAATTCAGTGCGATGGATTGAAACAGATACTAATAATAAAATGGAGGTAAAGGCTCTAACGTTAGCTATTCAAAAGGACATAGAAGATGGTCATAAACCATTTATGGTTACTGGTACGGCAGGCGACGTAAGTACTGGAGTCGTTGATAATCTTGAAGATATAGCTGCTGTTTGTAAATCATATGATTTATGGTTTCATATTGATGGTGCATACGGTGCACCGGCTGCTATAATTCCAGAATTAAAAGAAATGTTTAAAGGTATTAAAGAAGCAGATTCAATTGCATTAGACCCTCATAAATGGTTGTACAGCCCTTTAGAAGCGGGATGTACTTTAGTTAAAAATCCAAATCATCTAACTGATACGTATAGCTCACATCCCGAGTATTACAATTTTAGCAATCAAGAAGCAGAACAAAATTTTTATGAGTATGGATTACAAAACTCTCGTGGCTTTCGTGCCTTAAAGGTTTGGTTAATGTTGCAGCAAGTAGGTAGAAGCGGATATGTCGATATGATTAGAGAAGATATTTCATTAGCTAAATTAATGTTTGATAAAGCAAATGAACACCCACAATTAGAAGCGATGACTCAAAACTTAAGTATTGCTACATTTAGATTTGTTCCAGCTGATATACATAAAATAGATGATAGAGAAGCGTATTTGAATCAATTAAATGAATCATTAGTGAATAAATTACAGCAAGGAGGTAAAGCCTTCTTATCAAATGCTTTAATAGATAAAAAATATTGTCTTAGAGGATGTATAGTAAACTTTAGAACTTCAAAAAAAGATATTGAGGAGATTATTGAGATAATTGTAGAAGAAGGTCAGCGAATTCATGAAGAATTTTGAATATATTCTAATGTTTCACCATTAAAATATAATTAAAGTAGATTGAACTATAGCCAATCAGTAGTAACAATTATGCTATCTTGTAAATAGTATTATTTTTCGTACATGGTGTTAATTGCCTGCCAATCATTAGGAACTCCTTTAGATCGGTATATAAGTGACATAGAAGCAAAATACTTAGCAACTTGATCATTAGTGTTTTTAATCGAAATTTCTTCAAAAATGTCATTTGCTTTTGAAAATTCTTTGTTTGAAAAATGACTAAATCCAGTATTAAAATCCTTTAATGACTGTTTTTTTAATTCTATTTGTTCATTATTATCACCATCAAAACATTCATAAATATCTACTATATCATTTTTACCTTTTGCTTGTACTTTACCTAAGTATCTAAGATTATATTGCTCTTTATTTTCAACTTTATGTAAGCTATTTTCACTTATGATAATATTTGCACCATAATGTTTGGTTAAGCCTTCCATTCGAGCAGAAGTATTTACAGTATCTGCAATAATTGCCGTATCATTTCTATTAACATCTCCAATAATCCCCATAACTAGAGAGCCTGTATGAAGGCCCATTCCCACCTTAATAGGTTCATATCCTTCAGAAATTCTACTTTTATTATAAGTTATTATCTTTTTTTGCATATCGATTGCTGCCTGTATAGCATGGTCAGGTTTATACGGGAATAGTGCCATAATTCCGTCACCTAAATATTGATTTACAAAACCTCTATTTTCCTGAATTAATGGCCCCATTCTGCTAACATATGCATTTACAAATTTAAAATTTTGTTCAGGAGTCATACTTTCAGCGAAATGGGTATAATCTCTTATATCAGTAAATAGAACAGTTATTTCTTTTTTAACATGATCACCTAATTTTACATCAGTAATTGTTTCTTTATCAATTGATTTTAAAAATTCAGCAGGTATAAATTTACTCGTAGCGTTATGAATATTTTTTAAATTTATATGAGTTTTTATTCGACTTAATAACTCGGATTTTGAAAAAGGTTTGGTCAAATAATCATTTGCACCTGCGTTAAATCCAGTTACCAAATCACTTACTCTATTTTTTGCTGTCAGTAATATGATAGGAAGTTGACTGCTACTATATTGTTTACGAATATTCTCACATACTTCGTATCCTGAAATGCCAGGCATCATAATATCTAGTAGTACTAAATCAAAATTGAACCCTTGCTTAATAAATAATAAAGCATCTTTGCCATTTGTAGCTTCTATATAGTTATACCCTGCTAAGGATAAATGATTTTCTAATACTTTTCTATTAATTTGTTCGTCATCTACAATTAAAATTTTAAATTTATTATTCAACGAATTATTATCAATAGAAGATTCAACTGTATCATCAATTGTTGTCTCTTGTATGCTCTGTAATTGTTTGCTGAAATTGTAATTTGAGTTTATTTCTTCAGGTTTTGATTTACTTATCTGGAGCTCAAAAGTAAATACGGTTCCTTTACCAATTTCAGATTCAAATTCTATAGTACCTCCATGTAACTCTACTAATTGTTTTGTAACTGTTAATCCTAATCCGGTTCCACTTTGTTCACGAACTATCGAACCGTCACCTTGTTCAAACGCATTGAAAACACTATCATATTTTTCCTTTGGTATGCCAATACCGGTGTCAGAAACTGTGACTTCAATTTTATTATTGATTTCTTTAGCAATTACTTCAATTTTGCCTTTTTCTGTAAACTTAATTGCATTACCGATTAAATTGTAAAAAATTTGCTGCAATCTATTTTCATCGGCACTAGCCATTGGGAATTTAACCGGAATAGAATTTAATAATTCAATGTTTTTAGTTGCAATTAATGGTTTCGAAAGTTTTAAAACAATGGCTACTAATGAATGTAAATCAACAGGATTTAAATTCAGTACTAAATCTTTATTCTTTAGTTTAGAAAAATCTAATATGTCATTTACCAAATGTGATAGTCGTTTACCACTATTGGCTATCAAATCAAGATTTTCTATAGCTATACTTGATAATTTACCGGCAATACCATCTTTTAAAGATTCTGTTAAGCCAATAATTCCAGTTAGCGGGGTACGTAATTCATGTGAAGTATTGGCAAGAAATTCATCTTTTAACTTATCAATTTTTTGAAGTTCAATTATACGTTCTCTTTCTAATTCTGCATTCGCTATAAGTTGTTGTTTTTCTAATTCTTCTTGTTTTATTTTTTGCTTGAATTGATACCTTTTAAATAAAATAAAAGAAAGTAAAATTGCGGCAAGCGTAATTCCAATGACTATATTTCTAAAAGTTGCTTGACGTTTTAACCTAAGATCTTTTATTTCTGCATCTTTTTCAAGAGCTACAATTTCATTCTCTTTTTTTTCGTTTTCGAACTTAGCTTGTAATTCTTCTACTTGCTTAGATTTAGTTTTGTTATACAAACTGTCTTTTACTTCAATTAATTTTGAACTAAACTCGAAGGCTTTTTTGTAATTTTTCTTGTTACGGTATAATTGAGAAAGAATTGAATAGTTATCTTTTGATTTTTCTTTATCACCTAATTTTTTGGAAATGCCTAATGAATTAATCAAAAAACTTTCAGCCTTGTTAAAATCTTTTAGATTGAAGTATGTTTTTCCAATTTCGTAATAACTCATTGATAGCTCTCTTTTTTGTTGAAGAACTTCTCTTATTTTAAGAGCTTGTGTGTGGTAGTCAAGCGCTTTTTTATAATTTCCTTGAAGGTTAGAAACTTTGCCAAGAGATTCATAATCATATGCCATTCCCCATTTACTATTGGTCTCGGTATCATATTTTAAAGCTTTTTCAAAATAATTAAGTGCATTTGTATAATCCTTAAGTCTTAAATATGAATCACCTATGTTGTAGGTGCAATTGGCCATTTCTATTTTTTCATTGAGTTTGGTGAATATACCTAAAGCTTCATTATAACTTTCTAAAGCTTTTTGGATTTTTCCTGTTTTTTTTAGTACTTCTCCTATGGCATTTAGAGAAGTTGCAACTCCAAAAGTATCTGAGCTCTGTTCATAAATTTTAATAATTTCATAATAAATTTTAAGGCTTTCATTGAATGATCCTTTATCATCAAAAATAATTGCCTTTTGATATAGTCCATTTGCAATTGCATCATTATCTCCTTTATTTTTCCAGAATTTTAAATACTTATCTATAAATGATAATGCCTTATTATAATTTCCTTTTTGCCTTTCTAATACACAATATTGATAGTTAGCCAATGCTAAACCCCATTCAATATTTGATTTATTGCTTAAGGAATAAATGCTATCAATATATAGTTTGGCTAATGCTGAATTACCACGATCATTTAAATATTCCCACGAAATATCTTTTAATATTTTTACTCTAGATGAATCTGTTGTAATATTTAAAAGTTCATTTTTTAAGCTATCAATTTTTGTAGCTTGACCAAATGAAAAATTACAGTAAAGAATACTTATAAAAAGTATACTGTATAAATTTTTCATGGTTAGTAGAGTAGGTTAGTTGCATATAAATTTAATATTAATACTCTTAAATACAAAAAAAATGCATTTTAATGATTTAAAATAATTTTGAATCTATTTGGAGTGCGCTTCTTTTGTTGTAATTTTATAGCTCAACTAATTCAAATAATAATGAAAGATATTTACACGTTTTCGCTAATTCTGTTTTTTAATCTTTCAATTTTTTCGCAAGATTATTTTTACGGCAGGCAGGGACCTTTTGACGAAAAAATACCTAGTCCGGAAGAATTTTTGGGTTACCCTATCGGGGAATATCATACGCGTCATGATAGAGTAGTAGCTTATTTTAAAAAACTGGCTTCCTTATCAGAAAAAGCAACCTTGACAGTTTATGGTAAAACTCATGAGAATCGACAGCTAGTGATCTTAAATATTTCTAACCCGAATTCAATAAAAAATTTAGAAACACTACGTCAACAACATATAGAGTTGGTCGATGTAAATAAACCCTTGCCAGATGTAAGTAAGCTACCTGTTTTTATCAATCTTGCCTATAATGTGCATGGTAATGAGCCTTCAAGTACAGAAGCGGCATTACTCACTGCTTATACCTTAGTTGCTTCAAAAAACAAAAATGTGCTGTCTTATTTAGAGGATGCGGTAATTTTTATTGATCCAACAATCAATCCAGACGGCAGAGATCGACATACGCATTGGGCAAATACAAGAAGGGGAAGTCCTTTGGTTTCTGATAAATATGATATGGAACATAATGAGCCTTCTCCAAACGGAAGAACCAATCATTATTGGTTTGATTTAAATAGAGATTGGTTGCTAGGAGTTCATCCCGAAAGTCAAGGAAAACTAAATTGGTATCATCAATGGTATCCGAATGTTGTTACTGATTTTCACGAAATGGGAACGAACAGTACTTATTTCTTTGAACCAATGAAGCCTATAGGTTCACTAAACCCTATTATGCCAAAAGAAAATTATACAACCTTGAACGATGCTTTTGCAAAGCACTTTTCAAAAGATTTAAATGAGATAGGGTCTTTATATTTTACAAAAGAAGCCTTTGACGGCACTTATCCGGGTTATGGTTCTTCATATCCAGACTTGCAAGGTGCTTTGGCTTTATTGTTCGAGCAAGCAAGTTCCAGAGGACATAAACAAGAAACAGAAACAGGTGAAATAACGTTTCAATTTACAATCAGAAATCAATATGTATCAAGTTTTGCTACGATTAAAGCAGCCATTGAAAATAAAGACTATTTGCACGACTATGAACGTAGATTTTTTACTTCCGCTTTAGCAAAAGCCGATAAAAGTGCTATTAAAGGATATGTTTTTGGCGATGAATACGATGTGAATATGACGAAGAGATTTATTGATTTCTTATTGATGCATAAAATTGAAGTTTATGATTTAGACCGGTCTGTACGCTTAAATAATAAATCGTTTAAAAAAGGAAAATCATTTATCGTACCTACTAAACAAAAACAATACAGGATGGTACAAACAATGTTTGAAACCTATAGTAAATTTAGAGATAGTGTATATTATGATGCCTCTGCGTGGTCGGTCGCCAATTTTTACAATATGCCTTACAACAAAGCAACAAGTGCGGTTAAAAAAGGATCTAAAATTGAGAATACAGAAGGTTTCATAAAATTAAACGATCTAAAAGAGTCAAATTATGCTTATTTAATTCCGTGGGATGATTATAATGCACCAGCATTATTATATGATCTACAGCAACAAGGGATTGTGTTGAATGCTGCCTTTAAGCCTTTTACCATTGCAGGGAAACAATATAGCCAAGGTACCCTTTTGATACCGGTCAGTTTACAAAAGAAAGCTGCAAATGCTTTATTTGAAATAGTAAAATCGGCATCAAAAAAACATCAAGTAAGCATATATGATGTTAATACAGGTTTTAGTGAGCAAGGTATTGATTTAGGAAGCAGGAATTTTAGAACTGTCAAAAGACCTAAACCGTTAATGCTGGTAGGTAGTGGGGTGTCATCATATGAAGCGGGCGAAGTTTGGCATTTATTAGATACAAAATTAAATATGCCTTTGACCAAAGCGCCAATCCAGATTTTTAATAAAATCAATTTGAACCGTTATAATACTTTGATATTGGTTTCTGGAAGCTACAATGAATTGGATAGTTTAAAACGTAAAAAGATCAAAGATTGGGTGGCACAGGGAAATACCTTAATAACCACCAGACAGGCAAGTGAATGGGCTATTAAGAAAAAATTAGTAAAAGAGTCCCTTATAACAAAACCTAAAGATTCTAATGAGGTTGTAAAACGTATGCCTTATGGCGATGCCAGTGAACTGATAGGTAAGGAACAAGTTGGAGGTGCAATATTTAATGTTGATTTAGATTTAACAAATCCTTTGGGCTTCGGATACCATCGTAAAACAATACCGATATATAGAAACAGTAATGTTTGGTTAGCGCCTAGTAAAAATAGGTTTGCAACCGTAGCGCGTTATACTAAAGACCCACATATTGATGGTTTTATTACTCCTGAAAATTTAAATGATTATTTAAAAAAGTCGGCCTCAATACTTATTAGTAAGGTCGGTAGCGGACGTGTAATATTATTTGCTGAGAATCCGAATTTTAGAGGTTCTTGGTTTGGTACAAATAAATTATTTTTTAATGCGCTATTTTTTGGTTCGCAAATTAATATTCTGAAGGAAAATTAAAAGCTTAATAATTAGTTAGTTATACCTATTATTGAAAATAATAGAACTATGAGGTAGGAATATATAAAGGATAGTTGTTTTATAGGTGTAAGTGAAACATAAAATAAGCGTTGAGCCTCTAAAAAGAAACATTTACATAATTTTCGCAGAAATGGGAAAATTGCTTAAAGAAAAACACACATACTTAGATTTTCATGATAAATTAAAAAGGATTTGGTTGGTTGCCAAATCCTTTTTTCGTTTATATATACCCTTATATTAAGATATAAATAATTTGTAACCTATAAATTATTCTGTAGTGATATTTTTGCATATTTTTAAGGATAATTAATTATTAATAAAGTGACAAGTACCTTTTTTAAAATACTTATTATCTTTTTTATTTCAAGTTTTTTCTTAACCTGCTCACAAGATGAAAAAGTTGGTGTTGAAGGACCTATTGCTTCCTGTTTTGATGGTATTATGAATGGCGCCGAGGAAGGTGTCGATTGTGGAGGTACTTGCGTTATTGTGTGCCCGCCTAGTGATAAATTAGAAGGAGATATAGTGGGTACCTTAGCACTTAATGGTTCCGTTGAATACTTGGTGACAGGCCCTGTTTTGATAAGAGATGGAGCGAAATTATTAATTCCAGCCGGAACCGTTATCAAAGTAGAAAGTGGAATAAATGCTTATATAGCTGTAGCCCAAGGGGGTCAGATATTTGCCAATGGGCAGTCAGATAATCCCATTGTGATTACATCAAATGCAACAAATCCTGCACCGGGCGATTGGGGAGGATTGATTTTTTCCGGTAAGGCACCTATCAATACCAGTATAGTAGGCAGAACAGATCTCATTGATATTTTTTATGGAGGTAATGTGGCTAATGATAGCTCTGGGTTAATTAAATACTTAAGGGTTGAATATGCTGGAGCCCAATATGATGCAACAATAAAGTTTAGCGGAATTTCTTTTTATGGGGTGGGAGCCTTTACAACAGTAAACTATATACAAACTGCACATTGCCTAGGAGACGGTTTTAAATTTATTGGCGGTACGGTTAAACCCAAGTGGTTAGTGTCTACAAATACTAATGAAAATGGAGTGCATATAACCGATGGCTGGAATGGAGAGATCGATTCATTATATATTATTGATGCTGATAAATCAGGAATTAGAATTGCAAATAATATGGAATCTGAAGAACTGAGCCCGATAACATACGGTACCATTCAAAATATTACAATTCTAGGTCCTTTGTCTGAGGGAGCCATTAATTATGCGAATGGTGGAGCAATTGCGACTTTTAACAATATATACACTTCAGGTATTAATTTGGGAATAAATGTGAGTGGTGAAGTTGCCAGTTCACAAGTTGATATGAATAATTTGACCATTAGTAATATTCAATTTGACAATCCTGGCAGCGGATTTAGTCCAACAAATCATACCGGTACCAATACTACCTTTTATACGGAGGCAGACAATGCAGGTGCTGGAAACGAAGCTGCTATCCCTAGTTGGGCAACAGGATGGACTATAGGCTTTTGAATGTTATTTTACTAAAAAATAAGCTTTTATGGAAACAGGTTCTTGCTTAGAGCTAACGCCTTCAATACAAATTTCAAATTCTCCCGAGACATCAGAAGTAAAAAAATCGAGTGCAGTTACTTTTTCACTAACTTTTAAGCTAGGCATCCATAATAATTGTAAACGATCATCAGGTATGCGAGAGGATGTATTCAAATCATAACGCTGTGTAAAATATTTTTTGCTTAACTGAGGCCTTAATAAGTTAGCAGTGAATAAAGAGGCTTCATTTTGAAATTCATCAATACTGTTATTTTTTGTTTTAAATAATAAAGCTCCCTGATAAACTTTCGGCCCTAAAACGAGTCGATCTCTATAGACCTTAATTTCATCAATAACAAAGGCGTTGTAATCTAAAAGAACATTATGGTTTGTAATTTGAAATCCGTCAATGAGTACCAAAGGGAGGACTCCTGAGTTAGTACCATAGTTATATCCTTGCACAAGAAGCGTAAATTTATCTTTGCCAATTCGTGATATTGATACATCTTTAAAAATTTCAAAAATTGTCTCCCTAATCGTTCTAAAACGTGTAAAATCATCAAGCTTGTAGTGTTGAAATTTTTTTGATTCGAATAATTGTTCGGTAACTAGTGCTACTACTGAATCAGGTTTATACTTGAAAAACGCATTATCAATTTGATTATGAATACTTCTTTGTACTATTTCATCTTTCATTAAGGGGTCCAATTCTAAATTTTTAAATTCCAATTCAGAAAAGTCTAAAGAAGCTTGTTCGTTCAACACTATTTTATAATCTTGATTAGGTTTGTCTAATATCTCTAAAAAGATGTGATTGCCGGAATAATCTTTGTCAATATTGATATAAAAAACGCCATTTTCATCGGTCTTTACGATATTTATAAAATAACTGTCCCCGGGAATAGAAACTGCTATTTTTAAATTCTTAACGATACTATTATTTGGGGTGATTACTTTTCCACTTAATAATTCTCCTCGTAGCTCAGGTAAGTAGATACTTGTACTATTCAAGTTAATACCATTTTTATAAGTTGCGTCGAATTTGCTGAGTACACTTACCGAATTTTGTTTAGCAGGTTCAGGTAGTTTTCCTTTTTTTCTTATCGAAATAGAATAATTACCAAAAGGTATGTCGTTTTTATTTTTACCTTCAAGAGTAAAGGATACTTTAGACCTTTTGGAAAAAACCCGATTCTTTAAAACCATATTCACAGGACCTTCATTATGATCGCTATTAGCCTGATTTTGTACAGAATTACTCGCGCTGTTCAAAGAATCAATAGTTTTGGCTTCATTAGTTAGAAAAGTTTTCTTGTTAACTTGATATGGGTTTATAATATGAACATCGTCTTTAAAAAAAATATCTAGGCCCTTATTTTTCATCCAATTGGTATAGGCCAATAATTTATAACTACCAGTTGGAGTGGAAACTGGAATAAAAAAATCACCATAGCCTTGACCATTTTCTAGTTTAATTTTTTGTTTAAATATTTGCGTACCACCTTTACTTACCATTTCTACATATGCCACTTTACTTAAATCACTTAGCCTATTCGTTTTACTATTAAGACAATAAATTGTATAATATAAATATTCACCAGTAAGAAAAAGAGAAGTATTAGAATGGACGTAAACACGCTCTTGAGGAATTGTGGCCATGTCTTTTAATAGTGACTCAGATTTTAAGGAGACTTGAGCAATCACCAAGTTAGATATCATGATGAACAGCAGTATGATTGGCAAAAATCTTTTCATTATCATTTTATTTATTCTATCCAAAAATCAGGAACCATATTACTACCTAACACCGTACAATCACCACATCGTTTTTGAACTACAAGTCCTGGAGCATAATATCGTACGGCATCTGCATATATCAAGTTTAATAAATCACGCTCGCCTAGTCCGCCCTCAGTTGAAGGAGAAAAGGGGATACAATCTGCAATATATGATGGTGCCTCCTCACCAGGAAAAAAGTCTTCATAATCAAAAAAGATACGTTTTTCATCTACAGTGGCTACTTCAAAAAAGCCAGCAATATTTTCTCCTGGATCATCTAAAGAAAAAATGTTTCCAGCCAAAAATCCCGGTTGATCTTCCGAAAAGACATTTCCAGAATTTTGAGATAAACCTCTTAAAGTTTCATAATAGGAAAATGCTTCAGGGTTTTGTACATATTGCCGTACCAATACACTATAACGATGGGTCAGAATATAATTGTCTCGATCGATAAACCGTACATTATAACGATCCAGTCTATCTTCGCTAAGTGCTAAGGTACTACCTACTGTAATAGTTCTTGAAGGGTTGGTTCCATAACAAGTGCGTTCTTCGCGTTCTCGTAAAATAGTAGCAGTTCCAAAAGTACTTACCCCTTCGTTTATAACAACAATATCAAAAGGACTCCAATAAGGAGCTATTACCTTAAATGTTTCTATGTATTCATGTCGATAATAGTTTGACATACCAGAAGGGTCAAAGCTATCCACAAAAATTCCCATTCCTTCAATACCGTCATTATTAGTAATGCGTTCAGCATACAAATTGTCGATGCTCGTATTTTGAACAGGTAATTGCATGCTGCTAGATGTATATGATTTACCACCTTGTGTAGAAATCATTAAAGTGTAATTTTTATTCATTTCGGCGGCAAATGCTACTGTAGACACGTACTTTCCCGGTGTTACTTCTTCAAAAATATATTGACTTCCATCATCAGTTTGAATCATAACCTGTGCATTTTCTTCGGCAGGTGTTATATTTTCTTCGAATCGATACGAACGTGATAACAGTACTTCCTGTTTTTTATTTTCATTTGTAATCGTAGCATTAACAACCAGAACATCTTCAAAACTATCTACTGCTCCTTCAAAGGGTTCAATACAGCTTGATAGGACTAATAATGACATGATAATAATATATCTATTATACACACGATGTGATTTAAAAAAATGCCATATGTAATGATTGAAATACATGTTATTTAATACTGTTACTATTTAAATTAGTCATTTTGTTAAAATTTAATATTATACGTTACTGATGGTACTGGAATTGCAAAAATGGAACTCTGCAAGGCCTTTACTTCCCCGTTGTCAGCGACGAAAAAAACAGAATATGGGTTGTTTCTGCCTAGTACGTTGTATACTGAGAGACTCCAAAAACTATGAAAAAGTTTCTTTTTCTTATGGTTACCTTCAAAATTAATACCCAGATCTAATCTATAGTAATCTGGTACTCGAAATTTGTTTCTATCACTATAAAGAACAAACTCACCTTGATTAAATGTAAAGTTCCCTACTGGAAATGTAACTGGCCTTCCGGTTTGATAAATAAAATTACTTGAAAAACTAATCCGTCTTGATAATTTATAATTCATAACAAGACTAAAATCATGAGGCTTGTCAAAATTGGATGGAAAAAACTCACCATCATTTACACGTTCTTCATTAAAATCGCTGTCCAATTTAAATAAGGATCTCGAATATGTATAACCTAGCCATCCATTTAACTTTCCTTTATTTTTTCGGATCAATAATTCCACTCCGTATGATTTTCCCTCCCCTTGAAGGACTTCAGTTTCTACATTTTCATTTAACAAGAGTTGAGCTCCAGTTTTAAAATCTAAGATGTTTTGCTGCTTTTTATAAAAACCCTCAAGACTGAATTCGTATTCATTTATATTGATGTTCTTATAAATTCCCAACGAAAATTGACTGGCTTGCTGAGGTTCAATATTGCTATCCGAAAGTTTCCAGGTATCTATTGGAGATACCGTAGTATTATTAGATAAAGTATGGATAAATTGATATGTATTATTAAAACTTGCCTTTATTGAAAGGTTTTCATTGATTAAATACCGTGCTGAAATTCTAGCTTCTGGTCCACCATAGCTTTCAAATACTTCATTTCTGTTAAAAGATTCAGTACGCACAACAGTATTATCTGATCTTGGCACCCCATCCTCATAAACTCTTTGAGTAGTGGGCCCTAAGCCTGCATAAAATGAATATCGAAAACCTATATCCAACTGCAATTTATCATTTACTTTAATATTATCTGAAACAAAAATGGCAGATTCCAAACCTCTTTCTTCAGGAACAGTTTTAGGCGTAATTAAATCGCTTGTTTTTTTTGGCTGAATTTCTCCGGGCAGCACTGAGTATATTTTGCCCGAGATACCATAACTAAATTTATGTGTTTCATTTAGTAAGTATTTCATTCTGATTTTTAATTCGGTTTCATCAATTTGATAACTCTGTGAAAAATTAGCGTTTACACTACCATCAAAATCAATGTTGAATTTGTATTGACTATTAGTTACAATTAAACTACCACTATTCTTTTCATTGAACTGATGATTCCATTTGAGAGAAAGAAGCCTGTTACTGTAATTATATAAGGAGTCTGAAGTAATGCTAAAGATGTCTTTACTATAATAACCGGTAGCTTCAACATCATTTTTTTCATTGATTTGATGATTGTATTTGACCACAAAATCGTAAAAAGAAGCTTGACTATTTTTTAGATTCTTCTCGTCTAATGACCTTAGGATCCAGTCAGAATAAGCACCTCGACCTCCTAAAAGAAGACCAGCTTTATCCTTAATTACGGGAATTTCAACAACAGCATTTGAAGTGACCGGGCCTATAGAAATTTCTGCTTTTAACTTTTCACTCGAAGCTTCTTTTGTACTAATGTCAAAAACAGAGGATAAACGTCCTCCATATTCTGCCGGGATACTACCTTTGTAAATATTCACATCTTTAATGGCAAAAGGGTTCAAAGCTTGAAAAATTCCGAAAAAATGTGATGGATTGTATACCACCCCATCATCAAGAAGAATTAAGTTTTGATCTGTTTTGCCGCCTCTTACATTAAAACCTGAAGCTCCTTCACCTGCAGTAGTTACTCCGGGAAGAGTCGTTGCAATTTTTAAAACATCTCGCTCCCCAAGAACTAAAGGGATGTTTTTTGATTCTTCAGAGCTAATTTTTGAATTTCCGGTGCTAGTATCTTCAATGTTTTGGAAAGTATCAGCTTCTAAAACAATTTCTTCTAATTCTTCATAGCTCTCATCAAGATTAAAATTTAAGGTTCCATTGTTATATAGAATTACATTTTTTTTTGAATTTTCGAAGCCTTGTAAACTAGCTTCTACCAAATTAATTCCAATAGGTAAATTCAATTCATAGTAACCATTGTTATTTGTAACGGTTCCTTTGCTTATCTTTTTTACTATAATTGCTAAATTGGGTATTGGTTCACCAGTTTTACTTTTTTTTACAATTCCAGAAAGTGTAAATTGTTTTTTGCGAATATTTTTATTTTCTCTACCAATTCTAACGGTTTCAATAGATTCTTTTACTCCATTATTGACCTTCTTTAAAAAGATAGGAGTAGTAACAGCTTGATTAAGAACTTTTTTGATCGAATCATTAAAAAACCCCTTTGGCAAATCAGTATAAATAATGTTATTTAAAGTTAATATTATACGCTGGTCTGAACCAATATAAAAATTGAAAGTCGTGCCCGAGAATATATCACTGAGTATGAATTCTATTGACTTATCTTTGAATACTTTATTTATAGTTTGAGTTGCTAACCATTCTTCAGCAAAATAAAATCGATAATCTGTTTTATTCTCTAGTTCAAGTAAAACATCTTTAATTAGCTTATTTTGAGTATCTAATGAAATATTTCCCATATCTTCTTGGCCTACCAATGGATGTAGGCAGATGAAAAATAAAATAAAGAAGATAATTCTCATACTAATTTTAATTATTGTTAAGAATTAAATTATTCAAATCAATTATAACGGATTTTAGATACTTGTCTGAATCAGTTTTTCGTAAGTTTTCATGACGTTTAAAACTATCTTTAAGTTGAATTTTATATTCAGGAAAAATGGTTGTTAAAAAACCAACCTTTTTTAACTTAAAGTAAGTGTTTTGACGTCTAATATAATACTGAAATTGATCTTTGAATTCATAATAAATTTCTTTGTCAGTTATCCTAGAGATTTTTTTTCGATGCTTTTTGAATAATGTAATAACTTCGTTTTCAAATAAAATTTCAAAATATCCAGAAATATATTCATCTTGTTTAATACTAAATGTGATGTTCTTAAATAAATGGCCATTCAGTTCAAATTCCGTTACATTATTTTTATCTAATTGAGTTATTACTGCTTCCAGTTTTTCTGAATTTTTTATCAGAAGCTCATCGTCATAAACGTCATACTTTAAAGCAGTTTTAAAATAAGGCTGATTATTGTAAATAACAGAACCCCAGATAAAAAATTTATGCTTAAAAAATTTATGCTTATCATTTTTTACTTGAAATTTTTCAAAATATTCAATTCCATTAAAAATTCCTGAATTGGTGTGTCCAATCACTTCATCAAATAAACTATAGGGAGAATCAGTTTCCTGCTTATTTTGACCATACAATTGAAGGCAATAGGATGCACTTAAAAAACTAAGAACAAGAATAAGTAAGTGTTTTTTAAAGAATCGTTTGAACATTTAATATTCAAGTTTTTTAATTGAGTTCGAGTTATTAAGAAGCAAGATATAAAAAAGAAGTTTAAACCATATAACACCACGGATTTAAATAATTAGCCTTTTAACTTATAATGGCACTCCAGTACTCGTAGGTTTTCCGAAAAAATAAGACAAGGAATATTAGGCTGATCATAAATTTTAGAGTGGTTGAAAAAATAAAACCAAGAAAAGAGCCAAAGGCGGCTTTTACTGCCCGTGAAGTATCTTTACTGTCATGAATTAATTCTCCCGTGAGGGCACCAATAAAAGCTCCAATTATAAAGCCTAAAGGGATAGGAGATATTAAACCAATTATTAATCCAATTGTTGTACCTATAACTCCTAATCTGCTACCACCAAATTTTTTTGTACCCATTGCAGGTATAATATAATCCAACACCCATATCAAAATTGCTACTCCAAAGGTAATTCCTAAAAACGTCCAATCCATGGGAACAGCATCTGTTAAATGCAGGACTAAAAGACCCAACCACCCCGTTAAAGGTCCGGGTAAAATGGGTAAAAAAGAGCCGAGAAGCCCTAAACCCATAAAACAGAAACCTAATATCAATAAAAATATATCCATTTTTTTGAATGTTTGACGAATTTAGGGATAGATTGTTACAGTTGCTTTGAATATTGATGATACTATGTTTATAAAAGGTGAAAAGGTTGCTTCTAGTTATTCTCCAAAAAATTGTATTTTCACATTGTTAATCAAATACCAATGTTGAGGAGATTAGGCAAACTTTTATTTTTACTATTTTTCACTTCCTGCGAATTATTTTCGCCTCAAACGAGTACCTCTAAAAGTAACTTACAAGTATTGGATACCGTTATTGATTTTACTTCCGTAGATGTTTACCCTATTTTTTCTGATTGTGAAAATTATGCGGAAACTGATGATCAAAAAGAATGTTTTGAAAATTCTATTACAGAAAAGTTAGCCGAATATCTTTCAAACAGTGATCTAAAAGTTAATAAAGAGGTAAACGATACCACTTACATTGATATTTTAATTGATAATACAGGGAAAGCTTCTTTAGTGCATATAAATTCTGGCAAATTTATACGAGAAGAATTGCCAAATTTAGAAAGTGTTGTGAGAAAAAGTATCAATCAATTACCAACCATGAAACCTGCTTTAAAACGTGGCATGTTTGTTAAATCGCAATATAGATTGGTAATTGTAGTCAAGACAATTTAAAATCGAATTGCCAATTTCTTGATCAATCTTAATACTTCAATATATAACCAAACAAGTGTAACTAATAACCCCCAGGTAGCAACCCATTCATAATTTTTTGGTGCCCGACCTACTTTTCTGTCAATAAAATCAAAATCTAATAACAAAGAAAATGAGGCGATAATAGCGGCTACAATATTGAACCCTATTGCAAACCAAGAAGTGCCCCAAACAAAAGGCAAGCTCAATCGAAAAAAAGTTAATATCCAATTGATGATATAAATAAACATAATTGTGATGGCAGCAGATATAATAACACTACGAAAGCGTTTGGTAACAACAATAATTCGTAGCTGATAGAGTAATAGCATCACAAAAAAAGTCAGAATAGTTATGCTAACGGCTTTCATTGGCATACCTGGAAATCGAATTTCAGCATAGGCCGAAATTCCACCAAGGAATAGGCCTTTTGCTAAGGCATAAAGCGGAGTGGTAATTGGTGCCCATGTACGCTTAAATGAAGTTAATAAGCTAAAAAAAATTGCTGCAAGTAAACCTCCTGAAGTATACCATTTTACATCAACACCCTTATTGACAAGATCCCAAACATACCAAGTTGTAATACCCAATAGAATAATCGAAAAAAATGATTTAAAGAAAATACCTTTCATAGTCATTCTAGCCGATTTCGTACGACCAGTTCGCCAAATTGAATTGCTAAAGACCGGGTTCGAGGTATTATAATTTAAAATTGACACGGTTTATTTTTTGAATTGCCTTCCTTTCCAGGAATATCCTGATTTTAAAGAGACGATTATTACAAACATAATGAAAAATGGATATAGCAAACTACTTATTACAAAGTGTTTAAGTGCATAAAGTTGTTCAAAAAAGGTCGCTGTTTTGAATAACAGAATAAAATCTATTAAAAATTTTATTCCAAAAAACAGTGAAAATAATGACCAGGATGGATATCCAATAATACCGGTAAATAGTAATAGAACTAAGAGTGCATTCATGGCGAATACCGATAGGCTTACAAGTTTGCTGAATGGGTTGTTATAGGCTGTTGATTTTGCTGCCCATCGAACACGTTGATTGATTAATTCTTTAAAGCTATGTTGAGGTTCGGTTTTAACAACAGCTTCAATGGATTTTAAATAATGAACTTGATTAGGGAACTTTGTATAAATTTTTTCTAATAAAAAAATATCATCGCCACTTGCAATAGATGCATTTCCATCAAAACCGTCAACCTCCTTAAAAGCCAGTTTGCTATAGCATAAGTTGGCACCGTTACATAAAAAAGGTTTGTTGATACCAAATCCACCAATTGTACTTCCTTGTAAACTTAAAAAATCAAGTAACTGAAATTGCTCAATAAAATGATTGTTAGATGCGAAAGTAACGGGTGCAACAACTAGTTTAGGTTTTTTTATTTGAATAAAAGCATCGAATGATAAGAGCCAATTTTTTGGAATAATGCAATCCGCATCTGTAGTTATAATCCAATCAAACTTTGCTATATCAATAGCCATATTGATAGCATCTTTTTTTGGTGAACCTGTTTTTCGATTGTTATTTAACATTTTAAAGTCAGGTACTGTAATATTCTCATTTAAGAATTTTGTATCAAGACCTCGTTTAATAATTTCAGCAGAATCATCCTCTGAGTCATCATCAACAAAAATAATTTCAAATAATTCTTTTGGATAGTCAAGTTTCAGAATACTTTTCAATAAAGTTGGTAATGAACGCTCTTCATTTCGAAACGGAATAATGATAGTAAAACGATTTTCAGGTTCTTTTTCTTTAGATTTAAAGGGTTTTATGACATCAAAACCAAAAATGAAAGAAACAATTAAGGCATAATAAGGAACAGCTATTAAAAGGGATAGTACTAAGATCATTATTCTGCTTTAACTGTAGATAGGCTATATGAAAGGTTAAAATTTATTATAAAGTAACTTCCGAAAATTGCAGGTAAAGCAAAATTTAATAGCCACATCAAGAGTGTTATTGTAATAATTATAAGCTCATCTGCGCCAATAAAACTAAAGACCCAAACAGCCACAGAACCTTTTATTAGCCAGTCAAAAAATGCCAGACTTGGTACTAATGAAGCAATTAAATACATACTACTTATCAATGCCATTGCCGTAGTATAATCAATATTTATATTAAAAGTATAAAGTAAAAAATAGAATTGATGCGAAAAAATCAAATAACGGATACATGAAAAAAAGAAGCTGATAAGATGAATTTTTATGGGAATATTTTTTATAAAGCTGATAATTTTTTCAATATAAAAACCTCTAATTTTTTTGTAACCATATTTTTTGCCAAAAAAAACAAGAGCAATCAAAAATGCCGCAACATATGCTAATTTTCTCAATCTAAATCCTTCTATTTCAACGGGAAATTGGCTCAAAAAATAGTATAATCCAAAGGAGCCAAAAAGCATAGTTGTACTCATTTGATTGATGTTGCCTAATAAATTTAACAGCATTATTTTTCTTCGATTACCCTTTTCAAAATAAATAGCTTTTGCGCCGTATTCACCAATTCTATTAGGGGTAAACAAAGAAGCGGTAAGTGAGCTTAAACTTTGTTTTGCAGCTTCAAAAAATGATATACTTCTACAAAAAGAGGCAAGTACCTCCCATTTTAAGATTTCAAAAAACCAATTTAGTAATGTAAATAAAATCAGTGTAAAAAGGAGACTGTAATTATTGAAAATATTGGATTCTAACTGAGCTGCAAATACCGAAAATTCTATGTGCTCATTATGAACCATTTTATTATAAATAAAATAAAATGCACCAACAATAATGGCTAGTTTCACTAGAAGAAATAAGAATTGTTTAGTTTTGTATTGCAACGAATTGTACATTGCTGCAAAGTAAATAAATATTCGTAATTACGAGGATTGCTATGCATAAAATATATTTTATGCGAAGGCACCTTGCACAGCAAGTTACGAAGTGATCTGTTTTATTTAGAGAGATTGCTTCCTTTTATTAGCAACGACTCAAACTATATCATTTGGATACAGAAAAAATTATATTAGGCATAGACCCCGGAACCACAATAATGGGTTTCGGATTGATAAAAGTTGTTAAAAAGCAAATGTACTTTATGCAATTAAATGAGTTGAACTTAAAAAAGTATGATGATCATTATGTGAAACTTCGAATTATTTTTGAACGTACCATAGAGTTGATTGAGACCCATCATCCTGATGAAATTGCTATTGAGGCACCTTTCTTTGGTAAAAATGTGCAAAGTATGCTCAAATTAGGTCGTGCCCAAGGTGTTGCGATGGCAGCAGGACTGTCAAGGCAAATACCGATCACCGAATATTCGCCAAAAAAAATTAAAATGGCAATTACTGGTAATGGGAACGCAAGTAAAGAACAGGTAGCAAAAATGTTACAGAGTACCTTGGGCTTGAAAGAACTACCTAAAAATTTAGATTCTACTGATGGTCTGGCTGCTGCAGTATGCCATTTTTATAATGCTGGAAAAGTTACCACTGGAAAAAATTATTCCGGCTGGGGCGCTTTTGTAAAGAATAATCCTAAGAAAGTCAATTAGATGATGAATCAATTTGATAATTTGGTAATGATTTTTTACTTACAATTAACCAAATTGTTAATCTTCAAATCTTTAAATTAATAAATTGGCAGGTATTTATATACATATTCCATTCTGCAAACAAGCCTGTCATTATTGCGATTTTCATTTTTCTACTTCGCTAAAGCGGAAAGGTGAGTTGTTGCATTGTTTAGTTAAAGAAATAGAACTGCGTAAAGAAGAACTAAATAAATCAGCTATTGAAACTATTTATTTTGGAGGTGGTACACCTAGTTTATTGACAATAAAAGAACTGAATCTCTTAATTGATACAGTTTATAAAAATTTTAAAGTCGTTGCCAATCCTGAAATTACCTTAGAAGCAAATCCTGATGATTTGTCAAACGATCAAATACACAAATTAGCAAAGACACGAATAAACAGACTTAGCATTGGGATTCAATCTTTTTTTGATGAAGATTTGACAATGATGAATCGTGCACATTCTGCCAAAGAAGCCAAAATATCTTTGTCTGAAGCGACTCGCCACTTTGATAATATTACAATTGATCTGATTTACGGAATCCCGAATTTGACCAATCAACGATGGAAAGAAAATCTACAAATAGCTTTTGATTTTGGGGTTAATCATATTTCGAGTTATGCATTAACAGTTGAACCTAAAACAGCCTTAGCTACTTTTATTCAACAAGGTACATACCCAAATGTTTCAGAAGAAACAGCCTTAGAACATTTTAAAATTTTAGTGTCAAATACTGAAAAAAAAGGTTTTGTGCAGTATGAAATTTCTAATTTTGGTAAACCTGATTATTTTTCAAAACACAATACTTCATATTGGCAAGGTAAGCTGTATTTAGGTATAGGCCCTTCTGCACATTCATTTAATGGTGAACAGCGTAGTTGGAATATTTCTAATAATATTAAATATATACGAGCTATTCAACAAAATGAATTACCAAGCACAAATGAAATTCTTTCTGATATCGATAAATTTAATGAGTATATAATGACTGGACTACGAACTATTTGGGGAATCTCATTAGATTCTGTCGAAGAGAATTTTGGTTTAGAATTTAAAAATCATTTACTCAAAAACTCAGAAAAATTTGTCAATGAAAATTTACTATTCGTTTCAAATGAAAATGAGAAACGTAAGATTTTAGGAACTACTTCTAAGGGTAAATTTTTAGTTGACGGAATAGCTTCAGATTTATTTATGATTTGATTATATTTGAATCATGTTGACAACAATTCTTTATAATTCGAAAAAGCACCAAATAGATCTATCAAAGCCTAAAGATATTTCAATTCCATTAAAAGGGTCAAAAGACAATGTTCATGCCTGGTATATTGGCAACCCGAAGATAAAACCTGCAAAGGTGGATGGAGCTATAATAAGCGTTGAAAAAGGGGCTGCTGTTAATTTCAATAATATTAAATTTAATCCCCATGCTCATGGCACACATACTGAATGTGTTGGTCATATTACAGAAGAATTTCATTCCATAAATCAACATTTAAAAGTGTTTTTCTTTTTTGCCGAATTGATTACGGTTGCTCCGGAAAAATTAGGAGACGATTTTGTAATTTCAAAAAAGCAATTGCAATTTGCATTGGGAAATAAAAAAAGAGATGCAGTTATCATTAGAACAATACCAAATACAAAAGAAAAATTGAGTGGGCAATATTCGCATACAAATTGGCCTTATTTAGTTGAAGAAGCTGCAGTATATTTAAAAGAAAAAGGCGTGAAACATTTATTAATTGATCTGCCATCGGTTGATAAAGAAAAAGATGATGGTGAATTATTGGCCCATAATGCTTTTTGGAATACATCAGGAAAAGTAAGATTCGATGCAACTATTACCGAGTTTATTTTTGTAAAAAATAATATTAAAGATGGCACCTATTTTTTAAATATTCAAATTGCGCCTTTTGAAAATGATGCCTCACCAAGTAAACCTGTATTGTATCAAATTGAAGAATAGATGACAAAAATTGCTATTAACATTGTATTGTTACCTGAAGAAAAAATGGCAAAGGAAATTATCGAAATCAATAAAGAGCTATTAAAAACTAATGAGAACAAAATTATTCTAGGAAAAATGGTTAACCAACCCCATATTTCATTGTGTATGGGAGGTATTAATACAATTGAGCTTCCTCAAATAATAAAATCTATTGATGAAATATCAAATAATTTCATGAAACTTAATTTCCGGGGAAAACTAAGCATTGACTCTGTTTCAGATCATGAAAAGATATTATGGCTTAAAATTATCAAAGATGATAATATTCAAAAAATGCATGAAACCGTAATGAAAAGTGTATGGAAGTATTTAAATTATGATATTGAAAATTACATGCTTGCCGATTCTGAGAAAGTAGAAGAAAAAACTATTTCTTGGATAAAGAAGTATTCAAACTTTTATAAAACCCCTTCTTTATTCAGCCCTCATGTAACCATTGGAATTGGGAATACTTTTAAGAGTAAGCGAATCTTTAATTTTTCATCGTCGAAAATTGCACTATTTAAATTGGGAAATTATTGTACATGTAAAGAATTGATCTACAAAACAAATTTAAAATTGTCTTAATTCTTATTAGATACGATGTTGTTAAACTTTAATTTTATAGAGCATAATTAAAATAATATAAAACACATATGAATTATAATAATTTAGTTGGTTTGATTCCATGTGCAGGAAGTGCAACACGGCTTGGTGTTTTACCTTTTAGTAAAGAGCTTTATCCTATAGGTTTTGATGAGAGTCAAGGAGAACAAAGTTTTAAGGTCGTTAGTAGTTATTTAATTGACCATATGAAGGATGCAGGAGTTGAAAATTTTCATTTAATTATTAAAGAAGGAAAATGGGACATTCCTACCTACTTCAATAATCTTAAACGATCGAACATAAACCTTTGTTATCATGTTTCCAAAGTAGATTATGGAGTCCCCTTTTCACTTAATTCAGCTTATCCATTTATTAAAGATAAAATAGTATGCATGGGATTTCCAGATATTTTGTTTAAACCCAAAAAAGTGTATAACCAATTGTTAGCAAAATTATCTTCAAAGGCAGATATTTCAATTGTCTTAGGCGTAATGCCTTTTAACAGACCCGATAAAGCGGATATGATCGAATACGACGCTAATAATAAAATCAAAAGAATTGTAATAAAATCTACTACTGAAAAAAGTCTAAAATATGGTTGGTTTTGCGCGGTATGGAATTCTAAATTTTCTGATTATTTGAATTCGTATATCTTTGATTTATATAAAGAAAAATCTTCCCAAGAATTGAAAAATAGTGAAATATATATTGGAGACGTAATACGATCGGCTATTAATAACCAGATTAATGTTGAGAGCGTTATTTTTGAGGGAGGAACTTGTTTGGATATCGGTACCCCAGAAGATTTAATATTGGCAAATAAGTTTTTATAGAAATAGGACATTTAAATACTATTTATATAATTAAGTTAACAGAAGAAATAAAGGAGAGAATCACAGTTTAAATTGAGCAACGATTTTGAATATTGAAGAGCTTAGAGCATACTGTTTAAATAAGAAAGGAGTTACTGAAGAGTTCCCCTTCGACGAATTAACCTTGGTTTTTAAGGTGTTAGGTAAAATGTTTGTCCTCTCAGGATTAGATCATCATCCGCCTAAAATCAATTTAAAATGCGATCCAGAAAAAGCTATTGAACTTCGTGAAGCATATGACGGAGTCATTTACGGAGGCTATCATATGAGTAAAAAACACTGGAATACTGTCGAGATTTCTAGTTTGCCTGCACAATTTATTATTGAACTTATAGATCATTCATATGATCTGGTGGTTGCAAAAATGCCTGTAAAACTTAGAAATACACTAAAGGAACTGTAGTATTTTTAAATATTTTTATCTACTTAACG
>Ga0316189_10000420_pt1 | contig 42316 bp, 39 predicted proteins | sample LowCovwburrow_MG_FD_204930 | JGI IMG/M metagenome (GOLD analysis project Ga0316189, IMG submission 204930) | Coastal sediment microbial communities from Maine, United States - Lowes Cove worm burrow | ecosystem: Environmental > Aquatic > Marine > Coastal > Sediment | place: USA: Maine... | reverse complement strand
TGTAATAATCTGCAAATACATCATAATCTTCACCTATCAGAGATTGGAGTTGTTCCTTTGACCACACATAAAAAGCACCCTCTTCCAGTTCACCTTCTGCAGTATTGCTATCTGCGTCTAACGACGAATAAAAGGTGCCATCAGTATTGGTCAGCTCACGATTAATGAATTCCAAAGTTTCATAAACAACGTCTTTATATAAGTTGTTCCTTGTAATTAGATACGCATCACTATATAAACTTACCAATTGTGCATTATCATAAAGCATTTTCTCGAAGTGAGGGACATGCCACTTGTCATCTACAGAATAACGTGAAAAACCACCTCCAACATGATCAAAAACACCTCCATAAGCAATTTTAGTTAGTGTTAAGTTTACGTATTCTTGTAGTGATGGGTTAGTATTTTGATATGCTTGCCTAAGTAAGAAATGTAAATTGTTTGGCATCATAAATTTTGGAGCACGACTCATTCCACCTTTAATATTATCAAAATTTTTGGACCAAACGTTAACAGATTGTTCAACAAATTCTTGTTTAAACTGAGCAGTTTCGGTATTAAGAGGAACCACATCTACCGTTTTGATGCCCTCTTCAAGTTTATTGGCATATTCAACTAATTTCCCAGGGTCGTTATCATAAATTTCAGAAATTTGATTGAGGACTTTCATCCATTGCTCTTTTTTAAAATAGGTGCCACCCCAAACAGGTCTTCCATCTGGTAGTGCCACGGCATTAAGAGGCCAGCCGCCACTTCCCGTCATTAATTGTACAGCATTCATATAAACCTGATCAACATCTGGACGCTCTTCACGGTCGACTTTAATGCTAATAAAATTGTCATTCATGACCTTTGCAACCAAAGTATCTTCAAAACTTTCATGTTCCATAACATGGCACCAATGACAGGCGGAATAACCAACACTTATTATAATCAATTTGTTTTGAGTTTTCGCTTCGGCTAAAGTTTTTTCATTCCATGGCTTCCAGTTTACCGGATTATGAGCATGTTGAAGTAAGTATGGGCTGGTCTCGCTTATGAGGTCATTAGTGTATTTATGAGCCATTGGTTTGGTAGTTTGTCCTTTGCAATTTAAAAGTGTAGCAGCTATTAATAATAAAATTAATGAAAGTCTTTGCATAGATTCAAAAATACGTAAAATGAGGCATAAAAAAAGCGCCCAAAGCATTGGACGCTTAATTAATTTGAGATGTAAATTAATCTACTTCAAAGGTTATTTTTACGTTAACCCTAAATTCAGTGACCTCGCCGTCTTTAACGCTTGCGCTTTGATCCTGTACATATACAGAACGAATATTTTTTACAGACTTAGATGCGTGTTTAACAGCTTTTCTAGCTGCATCTTCCCAACTTTTATCAGAGTTAGACAAAACTTCTATTACTTTTAATACTGCCATGGTTCTATTTTTAAAGTTTATTATTATAATACCTGTTTTAAGGGTACTTATTCTTTTGACACAAATAAAATAAAAAAGTCACTGGTAAATTTTGATTATAAAATTAAGGTACTGTACTTGAGGCCCAATTTTAAAATCTCCATTACCCATTAATGGCTTCAACAGTTTCTACCTTACCAGGCAACATTTCTTTAAGCATATTTTCAATACCACTTTTTAGTGTATACGTTGATGAAGGGCATCCACTGCAAGCGCCTTGAAGCATCACACTTACATTTTTACTTTTGGTATCATAAGATATAAATTCAATATTGCCTCCATCTCCAGCTACAGCAGGTTTCACATATTCTTCCAATATATTCACGATTTCCTTTGAGATATCATCCAAAGCTTCAAAGATTTCTTCTTTAACCGTTTCTGTGCTTTTTGAAATTTCTGGGGCATTATCGTCAACCATGTCTTTCCCATTTTCAATATAACTTCTAACAAACTCTCTCAATTCCATTGTGATATCATTCCAATCTGCGATGTCATATTTTGTGATTGAGACATAGTTTTCATCAATAAATACACTTTTAACAAACGGAAAGTGAAACAACTCTGTAGCGAAAGGCGACGATTTGGCCTCATCTATTGATGTAAACTCAAGTATTTTTGGGACCAATTTTTTGTTTGACACAAACTTTATTACTGCTGGATTAGGGGTGCTTTCCGCATATACAGTAACTGCAATTTTTTTGTTTTTTGAAGTGTTTTCAACAACTGTGCCTCCATCATTAATATAATTTTCAATTTGTTCCCTGACTTCATTTTTAACGTCATCCCAAATCACGATGTCATAACGTTCAATAGCCACGAAGTTTCCAGATATATATACTTTTTTAACAAAAGGTAAGTAAAACAACTGCTGCGCCAGTGGCGAATTATTAGCTTCATCAATATTATTAAACTCGAAACTCTCATACTGTGTTAAGAAAGAACTTGCTTCAAATTTTAGTATCGTTGGGTTACTGGTTTCCTGAATTGAAACGTTAATTTTACTCATAGCATTAAATTTTATGCAAAAATAATAAAAGAAATGTTGAGTTATATATATATTTGGGAATCATTAACCTATAATTAATGGGTATTTCTCAATTATAATGAGGAATATTTATTAAATGTTTTGCCCTTTTACCTTGAAATGATAATATTATTATGAAATTGAAAAATATTTATTTACTGACACTTGTGGCTTTATGCGTGCAGTTTTCTAGAGCACAAGAGGGGTTACCTATATATTCCGATTATTTAACAGACAACTATTATTTAATTCACCCATCAATGGCCGGTGTTGCCAATTGCAACAAGGTGAGATTGACGGGGCGTCAACAATGGTTTGGACAGGATAATGCACCTAGTTTACAAACCTTGAGTGTAAATGGTAGAATCGGTGAGACCTCATCAGGAATTGGAGGCATTGTTTTTAACGATAAAAACGGTTATCATTCTCAAACAGGTGCTTACTTGACGTATGCTCACCATTTAATGTTTTCAAGAAACCCTATAGACTTAAACATGCTGTCTTTTGGACTAAGTGCGGGGATCATTCAATATAAATTAGATGAAACTTCTTTTCTAGCAGATGGTTTTGATCCTATTATTTCTGGAATTGAACAAAGCGCAACAAATTTTAACATTGATTTTGGCTTTTCTTACCACTTTATTAATTTCTATGCACATGCCACAGTAAAAAATGTATTGAAGAATGACGGTATTAATTTTAACGAGCAGGGACTTAGCTATAATAACTTAAGAACCTATTTATTTTCGGTTGGGAATGTTTTTGAGAGCCTCAATAGAGAATGGAGTTATGAGCCTTCAGTGATGTTTATGTATAGGGATGAAACTAAAGAAGCATTAATTGATGGGAATATTAAATTATATAAAGAAATGGACTTTGGGACTGTTTGGGGAGGCATATCATATAGACGAAGTTTAGATGGTGCTGAATTTTTAAATGGCAATGGAGTAAGTAGCCAAAAACTACAATATTTCACACCTTTGGTAGGTGTTAACTATAACAATTACGTGTTTGCTTATACCTACTCTTATCAAGCCAATTCAGTGGTATTTAACAATGGTGGGTTTCATCAATTAACCTTTGGGATTAATTTTGGTTGTAAAAAAGAAAAATATGAGTGTTTATGCCCTGCGGTAAACTAAAAAAAAATGCCTTGAATTTATCAAGGCATTTTTTGTTTTTTGTTAATTACTTTTATTTTTTTCTATGATTTTATATTTCTTGATTTTTAATTTAATGCGAATCTTGCTAGAATGGTTGATTTAAGTATAATAGGTTTAATGTTTAGATCTGTAATTTCTTCATTGTTTTGTTTTGAAGAACTACCTAACATAACAACTTCGTCCAAGCTATTTGAGTTATATCTATAGTTATTATAATTTTGTGCTTCTTGTATGTAAAGTGCTTTTCCTATAATCTGATCTATCGCAATAGCATAGTCACTAGCTTTTGCTTTAGCTTCTTTTAATGCTTTAATTTTGTTTTCGTTTTTGAGAGATTCTATGTCAGAATGGTTTACTTTTTGAATAGAAAGATTAGAAATATCAATAGCATCCATGGATTTGAAAACTTCACCAAGAGTCTTGCCATCATTAACAATAAGCTGATATGTTTTTTTCTTGCTCAATTCGTTATCTCCAAGAAACTTTTTTTTATAAAATCCATCAAAGTCCAATACTGATAAGTTTTCATCTAGATTAATGTTTAACGCTTTTAATTTTGCAAGCATTAGATTTTCTTGCTTTTCGATACTTATTCTGCCTTTTTTATCTTTTTCGTTTAATACAATGCGCAGATATATTTCGTTTGGCGTGATTTTAGTTTCGGATTCACCTGTAACTTCTATGTAAGGCTGGTCAATAAAATTTTTTTGTCCGTTTTGTGAAAAAGACAAAAATGAGATTAGGAGAAGTGATAATAGAGTAATGTCATTAATTTTCATAATATTTTTATTTAAATGTTATGTAAACTTAATATCAAATTTGTTGCCAAACATTGGCAAATGTATTTAAATCACGTACAAAATAGTAAATTTGGGTTTTTACGTGACGAATTAATTAATGTGAATTTAAAAACGACTAAAAATTGAATATTTGATGCTCTTAAATAGCGATGAAGTTTAAAAAAAAACACAAAAGGGGGAATAGTTAGAAGCTTGGTCTTTGTTAACAACAAATGGATTTTATATCTATATTTAGCAAATCAAACCATCTATTCAACTCAGTATAACAATTACTTAAAATGCCAATCATAAAACCAGTAAACGGAAAATCACCACAAATACCCAAGGACTGTTATTTAGCAGAAAATGCTACTATAGTTGGCGAAGTGACAATGGGTACACAATGCAGTGTTTGGTTTAATGCTGTAATTAGGGGTGATGTACATTATATAAAAATGGGGAATAAGGTTAATGTGCAAGACGGGGCAATTATACATGCCACTTATAAAACGTCACCCACAACTATTGGTAATAATGTGTCCATAGGCCATAACGCGATTGTACATGGTTGTACCATTCATGATAATGTGTTAATTGGTATGGGAAGTATTGTTATGGATGATTGCATTGTTGAGAGTAATAGTATAATTGCTGCGGGAGCTGTTGTGACCAAAAACACGAAAGTGGAGGCTGGTAGTATTTACGCAGGTATCCCTGCTAAAAAGGTAAAAAACATTAGTAAAGATCTTATTTCAGGTGAAATTAATAGGATTGCAGAAAACTATGTGAAATATTCGAGTTGGTTTAAGGAGTAATCAAAAATCCAAATACTTTACCTCATAATCTTTTCCTATAAGCTCTTGCATTACTTCAGTATTACTATTTGAATAGAATTTAAGTTGAGGTTTTAAATAATCGGTATTAAGTAATCCGTGTTGCTCTAAAACAGATTTGGTCTGACGTGCAACCGCCTCACCCGAATCTATAATCTTGACATGCTCAGGTAATAATTCTAAAAGCATAGGTGTAAGGTAAGGGTAGTGAGAGCACCCTAAGACTAGATAATCAATACTAGCTTCTAGCATGGGTTGCAGATACAATTCTAAAAGCGATTTCATTTCGGCCGATTGAAGCTTTCCATTTTCTATTAATGGTACAATGCCATCTCCTATTTGTTCAATAATTTGTATTCCGTTGGCAAATAATTGGGAAGTTTTAGAGAATAGTTCGCTAGATAGCGTGCCTTTAGTTGCCAAAATACCAACAGCTTTTGTTGCTGTTTGCAGAGCTGCAGGTTTTATAGCGGGCTCAATACCAATAAATGGAACACTAAAGGTTTCCCGCAGTGTTTTAATAGCATTGGTAGTAGCTGTATTACATGCTACCACAATTAATTTACAGTCATTTTCTAGCAGTAATTCAGTGTTTTTAATACTGAGTTCTGTAATTCTATCTTTACCCTTTGCACCGTAAGGCGCATGCTTACTGTCGGCAAGATAAATAGTATTCTCGTTTGGCAATAGTGCAGTAATCGCTTTCCAAATGGAAGTGCCTCCAACTCCTGAATCAAAAATGCCAATAGGGTATTTACTCATTAAGTTACAAATGTATACAAAAGTAAAAAAGCTGTCCTTTAAGGATAGCTTTTTTACTTTTATTTTAAGTGTAATTTTTTAGAATCCAAGTTCTTTTTTTACATCTGCCATCAAATCTGTGCCATCTGCTAAGATTACACCTTGACCTTGTGTAGAATCTAATACATACTGAAAGCCTTTGGCTCTAGCCACTTTTTGGATTGCTGCTTTTGCTTTATCAGTTATTGGCTTTAACAAATCAAACTCTTTTTTTTGCAAATCTTGTTGAGCTTGTCCTTGATATTGGCGAATGCTTTGTTCCATACCTTGTACTTCAACTCCTCTTTTTTGATTTTCTTCTTGTGTTTGAGTAGCTGCTTCAGCATCATATTGCTTAAGTTTATTTTGGTATTCAGTTACCATAGTTTGAATATCAGCTTCATAGGTCTTACTCAATTTTTCAATTTCAGCTTGTGCTGCTTTTGTATCTGGCATTGCCGCAACCAAATCCTGCGTATTAATATGAGCAACTTTACTTTGCGCGTTCATTATATTTGTACTTCCCATTAAAAATACAGTTGCTAATACTAAGGTCTTTAAGTGTTTCATTTTAAAAAAATTATGTTATAAATTGTTGTCTATTAATTATTCTTTAGGTTATTTATACTGTCTTGAGCTCTTTTTCTAGCTTCTAGTTTTGCTTTTCTATCAGCCAATATTTTTTTCTTTTTGTCTTCTAAATCTTTTTTTCTTTGCTCTTTTGGGCTTAACTTTTTAGCTGTTTCTGTGGTGTTGCCAGTCGCCTTTTCAGTTGCACCAGATTTTTCAGCATTTTTAGCTTTAATTTTTGCTTTTCTATCAGCCAGTATTTTTTTCTTTTTATCTTCTAGAGCCTTTTTCTTAGTCTCAGCAGGGCTTAATGTTGCTTCTTCTTTTTGTTCTGTTAAAGCCTCAGGTGTAACATCTTCAGTTTTTTCTTCAACTTTTCCTTCTTCTGGAACTACTGTTTTTGTTGCCTCAGCATTATCGGTTGTTGATTTACGAGCATTTAATTTTTCTTCTCTTGCTTTTGCTCTATCCTCCAATATTTTCTTTTTCTTGTCCTCAAGGGCTTTTTTCTTCGCTTCACGATCTGCCAATTGCTTGGCACGTTTATCTTCAATTACCTTTTCACGAGACGCTTTTTTATCAGCTAGTGCCTCAGCGCGTGCTTCTTGATCTTTGTTAATTTCTGGTATTAATACTTCATCTTCAGCAGCCTTTTTTTCTTGACGAGTTTGTGCTTGTGTTCGCTTTGACGTTCTTGTTATAGATCGTAATACCTGCTCACTTATATCAAATCTATCGGCAGAATATAACATGACAACATCTGCAGATTTATCAAAAACAAAATCATATTTTTTGTTTGCTGCAATTTCTTGTACTGCAGTAAAAATTTGATCTTGAATTGGCTGCATTAATTGTTTCTTTTGAATCATTAAATCCCCGTTTGGACCAAATCGTTTTTGCTGATAATCAAGAATTTCATTTTCTTCAATCGATATTTCCTCTTCGCGCTCCTCAATTAATTGTGCCGTAAGCAAAATACTTTCATTATTGAGTTGCTTCTTTTTTTGATCAACTTCGCTTAAACGCTTTTCAATTTCATTTTTCCATTGCAATACTTTAGTATCAAGTTGTGCCGAAGCATTTTGATATTCAGGTACATTTTGTAAAATGTATTCTGTATCTATATAGCCTATTCTTACACTACGTTGGGCAAAAGAGGACAAACTAAGAAAGGATGTTAAAATCAGTAATAAAAGAACTTTTGTTTTCATCCGTATGTGTTTTAAATTAATTGTTTTCATTTTGCATTAAATTCTAACAATGACATATACGTCTGTTAACGCTGCCACAAGAGTTAATATTTATCAAATAAACGAAATATATTTTGAAAAATTTTAACACTCGTATTAATTCGTTAAAGTGTTATTAGAAAATATCATGCCAAACTTAAAATTGTTGTCCAATAATAAAATGAGTTTCCCATCCATGCTTTAAAGTTTCTCCTGGCAATGCATCAAATCCATGACCAAAATCTATTCCTAACAATCCAAATGCAGGCATAAATAATCTTATACCCAATCCGGCAGATCGCTTTAAGTTAAATGGATTATAATCTCGAAAATTATCATAAGATGCTCCACCTTCTAAAAAAGCTAAGGCATAAATTTTAGCTGAAGCTCCTAAAGTAATAGGATATCTCAATTCTAATGAAAATTTATTATAAATCGTACCACCATCTTGAGAAGAAAGGGCTTGGTTAGGATATCCTCTTAAAGCAATTGCTTCACGACCATCTAAACTATAAGACCCTAAACCATCACCACCAAGAAAGAAACGTTCAAAAGGGATTATACCTCTATCATTATTATAGGCCCCTAAGAATCCCATTTCGATTTTTGGTCTCAAAATTAATTTATCTACGATGGGCGTAAACCATTCTCCTGTAAATTTAACTTTATAAAATTCTAACCACTTAAAGCGTTCTTGATCAATTTCAGATCTTCTTTCTGATGCTGCGGTGTCTGTTGGGTCAATTGCTAAATCGGCTTCAAGCTGATCTCTTTCATCTTTTAGTGCACCATAATCTACATTATTGAATAGTGAATAGGGTAAAGAGAATTTAGCTGACACACTAAAATTGGACCCACCTACTGGATATATGGGATCATTACGAGTGTTATTTCTACTTAAACCAATAGTATATGATAGGTTATTGGAATCTCCATTTCCAAATGTAAATAATCCAGTATTATAATTTTTTAAATCGTAATGCTGAAATCCAATAGCTGTAGATAAGAGGAAATAATCATCTGGAACTGTTAGTCTTTTTGCTAAACCAACAGATAATCCTGTAATATTAAAGCGCCTACTTTTGTCTGCATTACGTGTAACAGGATTGTATAAAAATTGTTTTGTATGTGATAAAGACGTAGAAAATTGAACAGGTTTTTTGCCTCCCATCCATGGTTCCGAAAAAGAGAAACTGTAGGTTTGATAAAATCTACTTGCTTGCAAACGTAGTGATAGTTTTTGTCCATCACCCATAGGGATTGGTTTGTACGCATCCTTTTTGAAGATGTCTTTAATAGAGAAGTTATTAAAAGACAGTCCTAAAGTTCCAATAAAACCACCGCCACCGTAACCACCTTGTAATTCAATCTGACTCGATCCGCGTTCAACAACAGAATAGCGCATGTCCAAAGTACCATCATTGGCATTAACATTTTCAAAATGTGGCTCAATTTGCTGAGCATCAAAAAATCCTAACTGTCCAAGTTCCCTAATAGTACGTACTACTTGAGCTTTGCTATACAATTGTCCAGGCCTTGTACGTAATTCTCTATAGATAACATGGTCGTTGGTTTTGTCATTTCCGGTTACCGATATTTTATTAAAATAGGCAGGTTTACCTTCAGTAATTCTAATCTCCATATCAATAACATTACCTTCAGCACTTGTTTCAACAGGCGTTATAGTTGAGAATAAATATCCGAAGTTTTGGTATCTATTGGTTAAATCATCTGCGTCCGGCTTACTGTCGTCAGCAATACGATTTTCAAGTTCTACACCATTATAGGTGTCACCAGGGTTTATCCTGAGCATACGTCTTAAAACTTCATCACTATAAACGGTATTTCCTAAAAAACTAATATTACCATAAGTGTATTTTTCGCCTTCTTCTAATTTAATGTTTAAAGAAATGGTGCTATCATCATTTTTAATAATGGAATCCGAAATAATTCGAGCATCACGATAACCATTTTCTTTGTATTTATCTATGAGGTTGGTTAAATCTTCATTGTAATCGGCTTCTATATATTTTGAGCGTTTTAATAAACGCAATGGATTCTTCTTTTTTGTATTCTTCATTGCTTTACGTAGCTTTTTAGCACTGAGCTTTTCGCTACCAATAAAAACAATGTCTTTTACTTTTATCTTATCACCCTTATCAATATTAACTTTCATATTTACTCTGCTTTTTTTAACAGAGTCTATAACTTCTTGGGTTGTAATGATAACTTTAGCATTAAGAAACCCTTTTTTCCGGTATGTGCTTTCCAAGTAATTTTTGGTTGTCGTTATAAGGTTTTCTGTCACTTTTGCACCTGACTGCAACTTATTGTCCTTAATAATATCATCAAATTTTGACTTTTTAACCCCTTGTATAGTGACATCTTTTAGCTCCGGAAGATCGTCAAGTTGAATTTCTAAATGCGCAATATCGCCTTCAATTTTACTTACAAATAACTCTATACTGCTAAAAAGATTAGAACTCCATAATTTTTTAATGGCATCACCAATTTTTGAATTAGCCGTTGAGGGTATAGTAATTTGTTGTCCTTTTCGTAACCCAGAATATGTAATCACAGTTTGCTCACTAAAAGTGGTGCTCCCAGAAACAGTAATCTCTCCTATTATGTAGGTTTTTGCATTTTCTGTAGCAATATTTTGACCAGTAATATTTAAACTACCAATAAATAATGCAATACATAAAAGTTGAGTAATATATGTTTTCAATAGTTTTATATTAGCTAAGTTGTTCGCTTGTTTTTCCAAATCGTCTTTCTCTTTTCTGGTAATTTATTATGGCTTCATACAAATGATACTTCGTAAAATCTGGCCAAAATATATTAGTAAAATAAAGTTCTGCATAAGCAATTTGCCATAATAGGAAATTACTTATACGCTGTTCACCACTGGTTCTTATAAGCAAATCTACGTCTGGTAAATTTCGGGTGTAAAGATGCTCATTTATTACCGATTCATCAATTTTTTCTGGCGAAATTATATTATTTTTAACTTTAATGCTTATTTCCTTTATGGTATTTATTAGCTCAGCTCTTGACCCATAACTTAAAGCTAAGGTTAGTGTTAGTTTGTCGTTAGATTTTGTTAGATTAATAACATCTATGAGTTCTTTATAAACCTTTTCTGGTAAAGCTTTTAGGTCACCAATAGCGTTAAGTTTAATATTGTTTTTCTGTAATGTTTTTATTTCTTTTTTTAATGAAGAAATTAGAAGTTTCATCAGGGTTTGTACTTCCAGTTTTGGTCTGTTCCAATTTTCGGTAGAGAAGGCATAAAGTGTTAAATTTTTAACACCAAGTTCTGCACAGGCTTCAACGGCTTCTTTTACGGCTTTACTTCCTTTTTCATGACCAAAGACACGTAATTTCCCTTTTTGCTTGGCCCAACGCCCATTACCATCCATAATTATGGCAATATGTTGAGGGAGGTGGTCAATATGGATATTGTCTTTAATACTCACTTTAGAAATCGCAGTAGCAAGGCCTTCTACCAAAAGTATAAGTCAGGGTTACACCTGTAAACGTGTACCAATCATTGTTATTAATATTTCCAAAACGATAATTTTGCAAAAATTTAGAATCGGGGGTACTTCCATCAATCTCATCTGTAAAGGTATAACGAGCTCCAATTTCTGCCGCCAAAATAATATGGTTGGTTAAGGTTGTTTTAAAACCAAGCGTCATTGGAATTCCAACAGCCCAACTCGAGCCATTTTCTGATGTCAATATGTCGTTTCTAAAATAGAAATTATCATAATTAGCAAAAGATAAACCAGTATAGATATAAGGTGTGGATTTGTTGCCATCACCATGGAGGTTAAAATCAAAAAATGTGAACTCCATGCCTCCAGAGATTTCAAAAATGCTACTTGTAAATGAATAATCCCTTTCAGCTCTTCTTGGATCATCAGATTTTGAATCTTCTGCCTTTAAGTCAGTAAAAACAAGCGATAACCTAAAGGAGTGCCTTGGGCTTCTATTCCATTTTACTATACCACCGAATGCAGCTCGATTAGGAGAAATGTAATTTGTAGCACCAACATCACCTATAAAATTACTGCCACCAACAAATACACCAACTTCATAAATTTGTGAATGGCTTAAATGGCAATATAAAACACACATAATAAAAACGGTTATATACCTCATAGATGTTCAAAAGTTTGCAAATATAATAAATAAGATTAGCCTATTATAATTTGTTGTTTAGTATTACAGATAAACAACAATTAAGCTATATTATTGTTTAGTTGCGCTTATCTTCTCCCCAAAGAAGTTTCTTCCGAAGTGTTTGAAGAAAGCTCTTCCCCGTAAGTTCAATCATTTTAATTTTGAAGTCTGCTTGTTTTATAATTACAACAGAATCGTTATGTAAAGTTGCAATTCTTGAGTCAAGAGAAACTAAGTAATTGTCTTCTCTTCCGCTTACTCTTAATTTAATTTCGGTAGAATTAGGAATTACCAGTGGCCTTGCATTTAAATTATGTGGCGCAATGGGGGTAATTACAAAGCTGTCAGATTCAGGCATAATTACTGGTCCGCCGCAGCTAAGGGAATATCCAGTAGAACCGGTTGGTGTAGAAATTATCAATCCATCTGCCCAATATGAGGTTAAATATTCATCATCTAAACTGGTTTCAACAGTAATCATGGAGGTGGTATTTTTTCTACTAACTGCAATCTCGTTTAATGCGATGTTAAAATCTAACAGGTCTTTATTTTCGGGAACTGTTGAAATGGTAAGTAAATTCCTTTCAGAAATTCTAAAATCACCTTTAATAATATCGTTAATCGTTGATTCAATAGTATCCTTTTGGATTGTTGCTAAAAAACCTAAACGCCCTGTGTTTATACCAACAATTGGAATGGATAGGTCACGTACGTGAGTAATTGCCCTTAAAATAGTGCCATCACCACCTATACTAATCAGTAAATCAAATGAGGTGTCTAATACAGTGAATGTTTTAAAGTCAGTAAGATTAATATTAATAGTTTCTTCTCTCTTTATTGATGCATAAAAATCGGACTCTATAAAGACATCAATAGTTTTTTTTTGAAGAACTTTAAGAAGTGATTCAATAGGCTCTAAAGAGTTCTTTTGATAAAACTGACCATAGATTGCTATTTTCATCTATTATTGGTTATTGTTTTTATAGTAAGATGTCATTCACGTGTAAGATTTGAATAAGCTAGAAACCTCCAATAGGAATGTTTAACAACTTACATGTTTAAATATTTATTCAAATAATCTGAACGATCTTTTAAATTTTTTATAAAAGCATCTTCTTCATGCCCCGAAACGATGTTATAACCATAACGTCGGTATGTTTGAATGACATCATTTAAACCAATATTACCAATTTTAACGGTAATCTGAACCACGTCATTTTCAATTTTTGAAATAAAAGCACCTAATACTTTCCCATTGTTGGATTCTACGATTTGGCTCACTTCACTAAATGAATAATCATTGTATCCTTTTTCAACAATTAAAATCCCACCTGGTTCAGCAAAAAAAGGTGTTTGGTTAAACAAAGAAATAATATCATTAAGCTCGTAATAGCCAAGATACCTATTGTCTTCACTTAAAACCGGCATGATATTGGTGTCTTTTTGTGCAAAAGTCTCCAAAACATCCAACCAAAGTGCATTATTTCTAACATAAAAACCTTCCAATGTGTATAAATATTCAGAGAGTGATTTTTCGCACTCAAAACAATGGGCATCAGTTTCAGAAATACAACCAATATAAACATCCCCTTTTTTAATGGGAATATGAGAATAGGTTAGTTGATTAAAGAGTTGTTGAACATCCTTAATGCTATCCGAAACATCCAGTGGTTTTATGTCGTTTATTATGTATTCACTTAGTGGCATAGAGTCTTTATAAGCTTGTGCAAATTAATCAAAAATTAATATATTAAGCGTAAGTTACTTTGTATTTTTGCGTTTTAAAATCAATACATGACAAAGTTAAGTGTAAACATTAATAAGATTGCAACCTTAAGAAATTCAAGAGGCGGTAATACACCTAATGTTGTTCAATTTGCAAAGGATGTGCAACGGTTTGGTGCAGAAGGAGTCACAGTGCACCCAAGACCAGATGAACGTCATATTAGATATCAGGATGCATACGATCTAAAATCTATTGTTTATAGCGAGTATAACATTGAAGGAAATCCAGTTTCTAAATTTGTGGATATGGTTTTAAGGATAAAACCAACACAAGTCACCTTGGTTCCTGATGCCGAAGATGCTATTACCTCCAATGCAGGTTGGGACACAATAAAGCACAAGGCGTTTTTGACTGAAATCATCCAAGAATTTAAACAGAATAATATTAGGACGTCAATTTTTTTAGACCCTGACAATAAGCAGGTTGAAGGGGCGAAATTAACAGGCACAGATAGAATAGAATTATATACTGAGGCTTTTGCATATCAATATAGTTTAGGAAATACAAGTGCGATTGAGCCATACACGAAATGCGCAGAATTATGTAATCAATTGGGCTTGGGCATTAATGCAGGTCACGATTTATCGCTGGATAACATTAAATTTTTTAAAGGGCATATTCCTGGGCTTTTAGAAGTTTCTATTGGCCATGCATTAATTTCTGAAAGCCTGTATTTAGGAATAGAAAATGTAGTAAACATGTATCTTCATAAACTGAAATAATGATATTACATTCAAATATTTTAGGAGAAGGACAAGCTATTATAATTCTTCACGGATTTCTTGGTATGGGCGATAACTGGAAAACGCTGGGAAAACAATTTAGCGAACAAGGATTCCAAGTCCATTTGGTAGACCAACGTAACCACGGGCGTAGTTTTCATGATAATTCTTTTAATTATGAAGTTCTAGCTCAAGATTTAAAACGTTATTGTGATGCACATCAATTAAATCAATTTGTATTATTGGGGCATTCCATGGGTGGAAAAACGGCTATGTTATTTGCTGCTATGTATCCTGAAAGGGTGTCTAAACTCATTGTTGCAGATATCTCACCAAGATTTTATCCCGTGCATCACGATGCTATTTTAGAGGGGTTGACCACTTTGAATTTTGAAACTTTGCAAACGCGAAAAGAAGCAGAAGAAGTGCTTTCGAATTTTGTTAGTGACTTTGGGACACGACAATTTTTATTAAAAAATCTGTATTGGGTAGATAAAGGAGAACTCGGCCTTCGTGTTAATTTAACCGTATTAAAAGAAAATGTTGAAGAAGTTGGTGAAGAACTACCGTCCTATTTAAAGTTCGAAGGGGATACCTTATTTCTCCGTGGTGACAGATCTGAATATATTGGTGTGAACGACGAGGATTTAATAAAGATGCAGTTTCCAAACTCGATAATTCATACGGTAAGCAATGCAGGGCATTGGTTGCATGCCGAAAACCCTAAAGAATTCTATGATTGTGTAATGCAATTTGTGCAATAGAATTTTGTAATTTGGATGTGTAAACAAATCATAAATAAAAACAGATGAAATTAATAATGAAACTCGTTTTAAGCGCCATAGCGGTGGTGCTTTTGGCAAAATTACTGCCTGGAGTATCTCTAGATAGCTACACAACAGCCTTAATTGTTGCTGTCGTGTTAGCCGTGCTAAATGTTTTGGTCAAACCTGTACTTATCATCTTGACCCTTCCAATTACAATAGTTACACTAGGACTCTTTTTGCTTATTATTAATGCAATAATAATTTTACTGGCCGACAAGTTAATCGATGGTTTTGGTGTTTCCAGTATTTGGACGGCAATACTATTTAGTATTTTGCTTTCTATATTGCAATCTATACTATATTCTATCTTAAAAGAAGATAAAAAATAGCGTGCATTTCAGCAGGTTAAAAAGTTTGCTGAGTTGCAAAAATGTTGTATTTTTGCAGCCAAATTTTTATTGAGGAAAAATGAATATTACAAGAGAAAATATTGATACGTTAAACGCAGTTGTAAAAGTAGATATCACTAAAGAAGATTATAGTGATAAAGTTGAAAAAATCTTAACAGACTATCGTAAGACTGCTAATATTCCAGGGTTTAGAAAAGGCCATGTGCCAATGGGTATGGTTAAAAAGCAATATGGAAAAGCAGTATTGGTAGATGAAGTAAATAAACTTTTACAAGATGCTCTTAATAAATATTTAACGGAAGAGAAACTTGATGTTTTAGGAAATCCGTTGCCAAAAGCACAAGATGATTTAAACTGGGATGCAGATAATTTTTCTTTTGAATTTGAGCTTGGATTGGCACCAGAATTTGAGGTAAAGCTCAAAGGCAAAAAGGGCATTACACATTATAAGATTGTTGCTGATGATAAAATGATAAATGATCAGGTTGAAAATATTCAAAAACAGTACGGAAAACTATTATCTAAAAAAGTAGTTTCAGTAGGTGATGAAATAACTGGAGTTTTTGCTAACGAAGAGAAAGCTGTTGAAAACACAACCACGATAACGCTTGATAAATTTAAAGGCAAAACAACAGCTAAGAAATTCGCAGGAGCCAAAGTTGGTGATGTAATTACTTTAAGAACCAAGGGTCTGTTTGCGGATGATCATGATTTGATGAATTTTTTAAAAGTGCCACATGATGATGCACATGGTTTGGATATTGAAGTCAATTTTACCATAAACGAAGTAAATTCGAGAGAACTTGCCGATTTAGATCAAGAGTTATTTGACAAGTTATTCGGAAAAGGAAATGTAACTTCTGTTACTGAGCTTAAGGATAGAATTAAGCAAGATGCAGAGAAACAATTTGTGCAACAATCCGATCAGAAGTTATTGAATGACGTAACCGAGTATTTGGTAGAAAGTACGAAATTTGAATTGCCTGCGGAGTTTTTACAAAAATGGATTCGAACAGCTGGGGAGGAACCTTTAGATGATACTCAAGCAAAAGAAGAGTATGAAAAGTCTGAAAAAGGCATGCGCTATCAATTAATTGAAGGCAAAATTATAACAGATAATAATCTTCAAATCAATTTTGATGATTTAAAAGCATATTCAAGAGAGATGATTAAAGGTCAAATGGCTCAATTTGGGCAAATGAACCCTTCAGAAAAAGAGTTGGATGATGTCGTAGCGCGTGTATTATCAAACCAAGATGAAGTTAAACGTTTATCCGAACAACTTACTAGTCAAAAACTTCTGGAGTTTTATAAAGAAAATGCCAACCTTAAAACCAAAGAATTATCGTACGATAAATTCGTTAAAGAAGTTTACGGATCATAATTCAAAAAATCATTATATTTAGGCGTTGAATCCCTTAGGGTTCAACGCTTTTTTTATTGTTAATCATTTTACCAAAAAATACTATGGATTACGGGAAAGAATTTGAAAAATTTGCTATAAAAGACCAAGGCATAAGCAGTACCTATTATAATAAAATTATAAGCAGTATGTATCCTATGGGGATGACGCCAAATATTATTGAAGAACGTCAAATGAATATTGCAGTTTTTGATGTGTTTTCAAGGCTAATGATGGATCGTATCATTTTTATGGGTACAGGTATCAACGATCAAGTTGCCAATATTATCCAAGCTCAATTATTGTTCTTAGAGAGTACAGATTCTTCTAAAGACATTCAAATCTATATCAACTCACCTGGGGGTAGTGTTTATGCAGGATTGGGAATCTATGACACTATGCAGCTTATTAAACCAGATGTAGCGACTATTTGTACTGGCATGGCAGCTTCCATGGGCGCTGTTTTATTATGTGCTGGACACAAAGGGAAGCGCAGTGGTTTAACACATTCACGCATAATGATTCACCAACCATTAGGTGGTGCACAGGGGCAAGCTAGTGATATTGAAATTACAGCTCGTGAAATATTAATATTAAAAGAAGAGTTATATAAGATTATTAGTAAACATTCTGGACAAGATTACGACAAAGTGTATGCAGATAGTGATCGTGATTACTGGATGAAAGCAGATAAAGCTCTTGAATACGGTATGATAGATGAGATTTTATCTCGTAACTAAAAAATAATTTATGGCTAAGGAAGAATTAGAATGTTCGTTTTGCGGAAGGAAAAAACCTGAAACCAATTTACTTATTGCTGGTTTAGACGCTCATATTTGTGATCGTTGCATTGAACAAGCGCATGGTATTGTTATCGAGGAATCCAAACAAATTGATAGTAGTGACCTTTCGGCGGAATTAATGCTAAAAAAGCCTCAGCAGATAAAGGCGTTTCTTGATGAATATATTATTGGGCAAGAGCATACCAAGCGCGTCATGTCCGTAGCGGTTTATAACCATTATAAGCGGTTATTACAAGTTCAAAGTAATGATGATGTAGAAATACAGAAGAGTAATATCATTATGGTTGGTCAAACCGGTACTGGTAAGACATTAATGGCAAAAACCATAGCGAGAATGCTCAATGTGCCTTTGGCCATTGTTGATGCTACCGTATTGACAGAGGCAGGTTATGTTGGTGAAGATGTTGAAAGTATTTTGACACGTTTGTTGCAGGCTGCCGATTATAATCTCGAAAAAGCAGAACGTGGAATTGTGTTTATTGATGAAATAGATAAAATAGCACGTAAAAGTGATAATCCATCAATTACAAGAGATGTGTCTGGTGAAGGAGTTCAACAAGCATTATTAAAACTTCTTGAAGGAACTGTTGTAAATGTGCCACCAAAAGGAGGACGTAAACATCCTGACCAGAAATTCATCGAGGTCAATACAGAAAACATATTGTTTATCGCTGGAGGAGCATTTGATGGCGTCGAACGCTTTATATCAAAACGTTTAAATATGGCAGCCATTGGCTATAAAGCATCACACGAGGATGATATGATAGATGCTGACAATATGTTACAATATATAACCCCGAAAGATTTAAAGGATTTTGGTTTGATTCCTGAAATTATTGGAAGACTTCCAGTTTTGACTTATATGAATCCGCTGGATGAAGCTACATTAAGAGCGATACTTACCGAACCAAAAAATGCCATAATAAAGCAATATAAAAAGTTGTTTGAAATGGATGAAATTGAGCTTACTATTACAGATGGCGCTCTCGATTTTATTGTTACCAAGGCTGTAGAGTATAAATTAGGAGCCCGAGGACTTAGGTCCTTATGTGAAGAGATATTAACGGATGCCATGTTCAATTTGCCAAGTACAGACGAGAAGAAGTTTAACGTTACCAAAAGCTACGCTGAAGGGAAACTAACAAGAACCCGACTTAAAAAATTGAAGGCGGTGTCTTAAGTGTACTTGATTACAACATAAAGAAGGAGAATCGAGTTATTAATTTACTCGTTTTACAAAACGCGTATTAAAGAAGAAACCACTCAAAGTTGAGTGGTTTTTTATTTTGGATTTATAATTAAAATTGCAATAAGTTTGTAATATGTTTTTCTTTAGTGCAGTATAAAAATAGTATTTAAATTGTAAGAAAAAAATTGAAATAGCTATTTTTAGATGAATGCGAACCTATTGTCGTTTAAAAAATAAAGTACTCTATTTTTATCGATAAAAAACAAGGTTTTTATGTGTTTAAGAGAAGTAGTTCGTTAAGATAATCTCTTGTATTGGATAATCTCGGTATTTTGTGCTGGCCACCGAGCTTATCTTTGTCTTTTAACCAATCATAAAATAATTGCCTTCTCGCGACGTTAATTTTGGGCTTATTAAGTGTAATGTTATTATAGCGTTTTGCTTCATAATCAGAATTTAAAGACTTGAGTGCATTATCCAATAATTCGTTAAAATAATTAATGTCTTTGGGAGGTGTTTTAAACTCGATAAGCCATTCGTGCGCACCTTTTTCATTGCCTTGCATAAATACAGGACCAGCAGTATAATCAACAATTTCTGCATTGGTTTTTTTACAGACTTGTTTTAAAGCATCTTCAGCATTTTCAATTATAAGCTCCTCGCCAAAAACATTGATATGATGTTTTGTTCTACCTGAAACTTTTATACGGTAAGGATTTAATGATGTAAAACGTATAGTGTCCCCAATCTTATAGCGCCAAAGACCTGCATTGGTGGTGATAATTACGGCGTAGTTTTTTCCTTTTTTCACCTCGTTAAGCGGAATCACTTTTTCTTGTGGTGTGCCATAAGCATCCATAGGGATAAACTCGTAAAAAATTCCATAATCCAACATCAGCAATAATTCACTGGAGTTATTTAAATCCTGTATCGCGAAGAAGCCTTCCGAGGCATTGTAAATTTCGTAGTATTTAAAATCTTTACTAGGTAAAATGGATTTGTACTGATCTGCGTAAGGCGTAAAGCTAACACCACCATGAAAATAGACTTCAAGGTTCGGCCATATGTCAAGTAAATTTTGCTTACCTGTAGTTTCCAAAACATTGTTTAATAAAACGAGCATCCATGAAGGAACTCCTGTTAAACTGGTAACATTTTCGTTAATGGTTTCATCGACAATAGCTTGCATTTTGTATTCCCAATCACTCATTAATGATACTTTGCTACTCGGGGTGCTACTGAATTCTGCCCAAAAAGGCATATTATCTATTAGTATGGCAGACAAATCTCCAAAGACGGTTCCGTTTTCTTTGTACAGTTGCTTACTGCCACCCAAACGCAAACTTTTACCGGTGAACATTTGAGAATTTTCGTTGTTGTTAAGATACATACAAAGCAAGTCCTTGCCTGCTGCATAGTGGCAGTCTTCTAAAGATTCTGGACTAACGGGTATAAATTTGCTCTTTGCATTGGTAGTACCACTGGATTTAGCATACCATTTTATGGGAGTAGGCCAAAAAATATTTTGTTCGCCGCGTCTAGAGCGTTCAATAATATCTTGACATTCTTCGTAAGAGGTTATAGGAACCCGCTTACTAAATGCTTTGTAACTGTCTATGGATGCAAAATCATATTGTTTACCAATTTGTGTGTCCTTGGCGATTTCTACTAAGCTCAATAGTAATTCATTTTGCACCTCATGGGGGTATTTTAAAAACAATTCAATTTGATGAAATCGTTTTTTTAAAAACCACGACGCGACAGAATTTATTAATGGGATTGGCATATATTAGCTATCTTTACGGGAACTAAAATAGCGAAAATCTTTTTATGCAGTATCAAGGTGTACTTACTAAAATGCAAACCGAGGTTGGGCAACCCATTCAATATTATTTGGTATTTGAAAACGATTTTTTAAATGTAAATCAATTATTAAATAAGACATTAAAAATCAGTTTTATAAAACACCAATGTCTTAATTGTGGTCTTGATAAACCCATTTATAGACAAGGGTTTTGTCAATCTTGTTTTTTCGAAATCCCTCAAGCTGCAGATTGGATCATGCGTCCAGAATTGAGCACAGCTCATTTAGATAAAGAGGATCGCGATTTAGATTATGAGAAAAAAGTACAATTGCAACCACATATTGTCTACTTAGCAAATTCTAGCAACGTTAAAGTAGGTGTCACCAGAAAAAACCAAATTCCAACGCGATGGATTGATCAGGGGGCACATGAAGCTATTGAGATTGTTGAAGTGCCAAATAGGTATCTAGCAGGAATTACTGAGGTTGCTTTAAAAAACTATGTTTCAGATAAAACCAATTGGCGAAAAATGCTTAAAAATGATATTGAAGATGAAAATCTTGTGGAATGGCGTGACCGATTGGAACAATATATTCCAGATCAAGCAAAACATTATTTTATTGCGTCTAATACAGAAACCAATCTAGACTTTCCAGTGATTAAATATCCAGGAAAACCTAAAAGCTTGAACATTGAAAAGGAGATTATCTATACGGGTAAACTGGTTGGTATAAAAGGGCAATATTTCATTTTTGAAGATGAAACCGTTTTTAATATTCGCGCCAACGAAGGATTGGTAGTACGCATTGAAATTCAGTAGTTATTATTAAAAAGATTCTTACGCGGAGCCTGTCTTGAGCCCATACGAGAGGCTCGTAATGACGATTACAAGAAACAGATTGCTTTGCTTGCTTTGCAAGATACTTTCAATCAAAATAAATTTTGATTTTAGTAGCGTTCGATACAAAATTCTTACAGAATTTCACTCGAAGTGACAAAAATTGAAAATTATTGTAGGCTTAGTTTAAATTAATAATAATCGAGATTTACAAATCTTCTTGATCTCTAATATTTTGGATATAAGCAGCTTTTTGAATTTCGCGACGTCTTTTAACAGAGGGTTTTGTAAAGAATTGTCCTTCTCTTAAATTTTGCATCACTTTTATATTTCGGTGTTTTCTTTTGTAACGTTTTAATGCGCGGTCAATACCTTCGCCTTCTTTTATAATAATTTTTAACATATATATATCTTATAGAATAGTTTAATCTTTAGGATTATCCTAAATAGGTTTTTAATACTTTACTTTTTGAGGCATGTCTCAGCTTGCGAATTCCTTTTTCTTTTATTTGTCTTACCCGTTCTCTTGTTAGTCCAAAAGAGTCGCCTATTTCTTGAAGGCTCATTGGGTGTTTTTTGTCAATGCCATAGTAATGGCGTAATACATCGGCTTCTTTTTCTGATAGTGTATCTAACGCACGGTTTACCTCAATGGTTAACGAACCTTTTATTAATTCGGCGTCAGGTTTAGGTGAATCACCCGATTTTACAACATCATAAAGCGTTGATGTTTCTCCTTCTTGAAAAGGTGCGTCCATAGAAACATGACGTCCAGAGATTTTCATGGATTGTTTTACGTTACTTACAGAAATGTCTAGATTATTGGCAATTTCATCTGCACTTGGAACTCTTTCAAATGTTTGTTCTAAATGAGAATAGGTTTTATTTATTTTGTTAATGATACCAATTTTATTTAACGGAAGTCTCACTATGCGAGATTGTTCTGCCAATGCTTGAAGAATGGCTTGTCGAATCCACCAAACCGCATAGGATATAAACTTAAAACCTCTTGTTTCGTCAAAACGTTTAGCGGCTTTTACTAAACCAGCATTCCCTTCGTTAATTAAATCAGGCAATGATAATCCTTGGTTTTGATATTGTTTTGAGACGGAAACCACAAAACGTAAGTTAGAGGTTGTGAGTTTATCTAATGCTTCTTGATCTCCTGCCCGTATTCTCTGTGCTAATTCTACTTCTTCTTCGGCCGTAATTAATTGTATTTTACTTATGTCTTGAAGATATTTGTCAAGTGACTTAGATTCTCTATTGGTAACTTGTTTCGTAATTTTTAATTGCCTCATATATTATTTTAACGATTTAAATTATTCAGAGGCACAACATAACCTTTTTTTTAAGAATACCTAATAAATGAGAGTTATATTCTAAATAATTAGAAATATTTAATAAAAATGTCTAATTATGGGTGCTATCTTTTTTCTTCTTTCGGTTTTTGAGTAAATTGTTTAAAATTCCTTTTACTGTTTCTTCAGTTTTAGTGTTTGTAGAATCCTTTTTTTGCGAAGTATCAACTTTAGTACTATCAGAAGATTTTTTGTTATTACTAAAGGCGTCATCGATTAAATCTTTTAACTTGTCTTTCCCTTTATTTAAAATTTTTTGCTTTTCAATATCTATGAGTTGTTTTGTGAGGTTTGAAACGCCACTTGTTAAATCGGTTGATATTTGTGGATTGGCATAGGTCCCTGAAATATTTGAAGTTACCGGAATTGTAATATTATTGACCTCTTCGTCATTTATTCTCCCTATCAATCGGTTTACCTCGCTGCCCAAATATTTTGCAGGCACATCAAGGACAGCTTTGTAGTTTAACGTCTTATCGAAACCATGCGAGCCCGCTACCTGAATGGCGATGTCTTTATATTTTACATTGAATGGCTTTACATTTACCAAACCGTTTTCGATTACTAGTTTTGTTTTTAAATCGTCAAGGTTGAGCTTATCAAAATCTACAAAATTTAGGTTTTCTTCTAGCATCCCTAATACTTTTAGTTTCTCAGAATTTATGGAGCTTACAAAAAGTTGCGCAAAGCTATCCCCTGAAATAGAAGCCAAATCTGGAGTAAAGGTTTCGTTTAAATTTCCTTTTAAATTGATGGTCGAGTTAAATTTTCCTTGAAGCGCATTTGCAATGGGTGCAAGGGTTTGAAACAGCTCTAATCCACTAAAAGATTGTGCAATATCAAAACCATCTATGCCTAAATTGACATTAAACGTTGGCGTTGCAGTTTGTGTTGAAACGTTTCCTGTAATTGCCAAAATGCCTTCAAATATATTTGAAGTTAAGCCTTTAAGTATGGCTTGCTGGTCTTTAATAGCCAACGAGCCACTTACCTCTTTTAAGTTGAGGTTATCATAAATTACAGTATTAACATTGGCAGCGATATTGCAATCTAAAAACTCTGAAATTTTAAGTGATTCTTTATGCGATGTTGTTTTGTTTTGGGCAACAGTTTCCTCCTGTGCAACCATAAAATCGTTGACAGCAAAAACATTTGAGGTTACAATAAAATCACCTTGTAATTTGTTTTTATTCATTAAAAACCCAATCAGATTTTTAATGGTTCCGGTTGCATTGATGTCGCTTTGTCCAGTTTTGGCAATAAAATTATTTAAGGAAATGGTTCCAGGCTTAAAGGTTAAATCGGCCTTAGAAATATGAATTGGGTTTACAATATCTTCCGAAGAGAAAACCAAATCAGAAACATTAACAGAACCGTTATTTTTTATACGATTATAAGCATTGGTTTCTATGGCATTCATGTCAAACGATGTGGATAACTTTCCTTTTAAAATGCCACTAAGTTCTTTCTTTAATTCAATAGGATAGGCTTTAGAAATATTGGCGAGGTTAAGCGCGCCATCAAGATGAGCATCAACTCGTATATTGTCGCCTAAGTTTTTAAGTACTGCAGACGATTTAAAAACATCATGATCTATTTTAAAGTTTAGCGTGTTTAAATCCACATAGGTATCGTTTAGATTTCCATTATCGTTTCTTACAGACGCATTAATATTGATGTTTTCTACACGTTTAGGAAGATTAGGATACTTAAACGAGGCATTATTGGACACCATTTTTATATCAATGGTAGGAATGGTTTTTTCAGAAATCAAGCCTTTTATAATTCCTTCAACTTTAAAATCACCTGAGGTTTCTACATCGTTTAAGTTTTTAGCATACCGCTCTGGCATTACGGCTAAAAAATCTTTAAATGACGATTCTGGGTTTTTAAAGCTAATGTCTATGAGTTGTCCTTCCTCTTTTAGTTGCACAAACCCGTTAAATTCTATAGGTAATTGGTTAATCAATGCTTTGTTTTCTTTAAACGTATATGTATTGGTTTTTAGGTTTAAATCAATTAATGCGTCTAAATTAATATGATTGTTTTCAAGATAAGATGTGCTGTCAATACTTAGGCTTACATTGGCTTCAGACTTGGTGTCTAATTCTGAAAGTGCATCGGAAAAAACACCTTTTCCTGAATGGTTTAATTGCCAAATATTTACTATCGTGTTTGAGTTCTCATCAATATAAGTAAGCGCGCTATTTGTGATGTTATAATCTTCAATGCTAAGCTTAAATCCGCTGCTGTCTTCATTTGAAGCTTCAGACTCACTTGTTTTAAAAATGTCCCAATTGGTTGTGCCTTTTTTATTTTCTTTTAAAGTCAATAACGCCTCATCAATATTAATATTAGTAATAACAATGGGGTCGTCATTTTGATTTTTAAAAAGCTCTTTAATGGGCATTTTTAAACCGATAGACTTTGCTGTTGTAAATGTTTCTTCTTTAAAAGGTTCCTTATTTGTAATGGTAAGATTATCAATAGTAATTGTAGCATTTGGTAAGCTACTAAGTAAACTCAGGCTTACATCATCGAACCCTACTTTGGCATTTAGATTTTTTTCAGCATATGCTCGAAAAATTGTATCAATTTTGGATTCTAGAACATACGGAATTGCTGCTAAAATCAATATAAATATTAATAGAAGTATACCAATAACCTTAAATACTTTCTTCATAAATGTTGGTTTGTACGTATATATACGGGTAAAATCAATAAATAATTCTTAATGAAATACTAAATGAGTGAAATTTCTTCATTAACGGCTAATTTAAAGCGTCTTCTAAAAAGATAAACACCTAAATATAAAAAAGGAGTATCTGTTATAGCTATAAGAACTTTAAAGATAAACCCAGCTATGAGTAGGCCTGTGAATTTGTCCCAGCCAATTTTATCAAAGGAACACAATAAAAAGAGTACTGTAAAGGTGTCTACAAATTGCGATAAAAAAGTTGAAAAATTATTCCGTAACCATAAATGTTTGCCCTTGGTTTTACGTTTCCAGAAATGATAAATCTGTATGTCAATAAACTGCGCCAAAAGATAAGCCATCATGCTGGCAAAGACTGCAATAGCTGTAGCTCCAAAAACACTTGTAAACATGGAGTTGTCAACAGGCGACCAATCAGTAGCAGGCACGGCATTGGCAATATATACAATGAGCATTGAAAAAAAGGACGCAAAAATACCAGCAACCACAATTTGATTGGCTCTCTTCTTACCATAAATTTCACTAATTAAATCTGTAATTAAAAAGGTGACAGGGTAAGGTAAAATACCAACGGAAATTTCAAAAAGGGTAGTGCCAAAAATCTCTATATTAAAAGGATACCAATAGAAGAATTTCTGAAAGATTAAATTTGAAACGACCAAGGAGGTAATAAAAAGAGACCCTAGAAGCAGGTAAATACGTTGTGCCAGAAGTTTGTCTTTTAGTGTCATTGATCTAATAAATTTGTACTTCTCTATATAATTTTTCTCATCCAAATGGAAAAAATAGAAGAACGGATATTGGTTTAAAGCAATAAATATAGGGAAATTGTCTGTTCCATTGTTCAGACATTTTCGTTTACATGTTTCAAGAACAAAATTGTGAATAAATAGAGGTGGTAAAAATAAACTAATACATTTAGTTTTAGTTATTTTGCCAATACTTATGAATCAACCCCATCACGTATATATTTCTTTAGGAAGCAATAAGGGCGACAGGTTTAAGCACCTGCAAGAAGCGGTAGACCTTATTCACTTTAGAATTGGAACCATAAAAATAATTTCTAAAGTCTTTAGTGCTCCTGCATTTGGTTTTGAAAGTGATGATTTTTTAAATGCGTGCCTTCTTGTAACTACTCATTTTGCGCCTAAAAAAGTGATGCAAGAATTACTTTCTATAGAAAAAAGCTTGGGAAGAACACGCTCTAAGAAAAAAGGCTATGAGGCCAGAGAAATTGATTTGGACATACTCTTGGTTGATGAAGATATTATAGATTTAAAAACATTGCAGGTACCACATCCAGAAATGCACAAGCGCAAGTTTGTGTTGCAGCCCTTAAACAATATTGCATCTAAAATAAATCACCCGAAGACAGATAAAACTATTGGTGAATTGTTAGAAGAATGTAAAGATGAAAGCGTGTTGGAAGGGATTAATATTTGGTTAAAGAACCCGAGCAAGAGTTTTAATTTTTCAAAATACAATTATATCGCTATCGAAGGTAATATTGGTGCCGGAAAGACGAGTTTAGCCACAAAAATGGCTCTTGATTTTAACGCAAAATTGGTATTGGAGCGCTTTGCAGACAATCCGTTTTTGCCTAAGTTTTACGAGGAACCACAGCGTTATGCCTTTACATTGGAAATGTCTTTCTTGGCAGACCGCTACCAACAGATTAGTGATGATTTGTCTCAACTGGATTTGTTTAAGGATTTTATCATTAGCGATTATGATGTTTATAAATCGTTAATTTTTTCAAAAGTCACGCTCCCTGGAGATGAATTTAAATTGTACCGCAAATTATTTTATTTGATGTATAAGGACATTGCCAAGCCAGATTTATATGTGTATTTGTATCAAAATACAGCACGTCTTCAGGAGAATATTAAAAAGAGGGGGCGGGATTTCGAACAAAATATTGAGGATGATTATTTAGATAAAATTAACTCTGGGTATTTAGAATTCCTTAAAAATCATACCGATACTACGGTTAAGATTATAGATATTTCTGAAATGGATTTTGTTGAAAATAGAGTCGACTATTTGAATCTTTTAAAGGAGATATGCTCCTGATATTATAGCTGAATTTTACAATATAAATCCCAAATCACCACCCCAGCACTAACAGAGATATTTAAAGAATGCTTTGTCCCAAATTGAGGGATTTCAATAACGGTATCACTGGCATTAACAACCTCTTGAGACACACCCTTAACCTCGTTGCCAAAAACCACGGCGTATTTAATATCTTTTTCTGGGATAAAATTGTTGAGCATTATAGCATTCTCGGCCTGTTCTATAGCACAGATATTTATGCCCTCAGATTTTAGAGATTGAACTAATTCTAAGGTGTTATGTGCATATTCCCAATCTACTGTTTCGGTACTTCCTAAAGCTGTTTTATGAATGTCTTTATGGGGTGGTTTTGCTGTAATACCGCAGAGGTATATCTTTTCAATTAAAAAAGCGTCACACGTTCTAAAAACGCTTCCTATATTATTTAAACTTCTAATATTGTCTAGTATAACAATCAGAGGTGTTTTTGCCGATTGTTTAAATGCTTCGGGGCTTAATCTTGAGAGCTCACTGTTTTTTAATTTGCGCATAGGTTGTCAACAATTGTAGATAACTTAACGTGTTTTGACTTCAAAAAAAATCAAATATTAAGTACATTAGCGTTCTTACTTCGGCCGATAGTTATCGGAACAAAAATAAGATTAAATAAACATTTTACAATTGGCTAAAACAACAAAAAAAGTAACACCGTTAATGAAGCAGTACAATGCTATTAAAGTGAAGTACCCTGATGCTATGTTGCTTTTTAGAGTTGGTGATTTTTACGAAACTTTTGGCAAAGACGCTATAAAGGCTTCGAAGATTTTGGGTATTATTTTAACCAAGCGTGGCGCTGGTAGTGAGACTGAGACTGAACTGGCAGGGTTTCCACATCATTCTATAAACACTTATTTGCCTAAATTGGTAAAAGCAGGTGAGCGTGTTGCTATTTGTGACCAATTAGAAGACCCTAAACAAACTAAAACTATTGTAAAGCGAGGTGTGACTGAGTTAGTAACACCTGGTGTAGCCCTTAATGATGAGGTGCTTCATGCCAAAACCAATAATTTTTTAGCGTCGGTCTATTTTGGTAAATACATCGGGGTGTCCTTTTTGGATGTGTCCACTGGAGAGTTTTTAACCTCACAGGGTAATGCCGAGTATGTCGATAAGTTGTTGCAAAATTTCAACCCAAGTGAAGTATTGATTGAAAAGCAGAAGCGCACACAATTTTCTGAAACTTTTGAAAACAATTTTCACACTTTCTATATGGAAGACTGGGTGTTTCAAGATGATTATGCTAACGAAACCTTATGTAATCACTTTAAAACAGCGTCGTTAAAAGGCTTTGGAATTGCTGATTTATATGAAGGTATTGTAGCTTCGGGATCTATCCTGCATTACTTGGGAGAAACACAGCACCATAAGCTTCAACATATCACCGCAATCAACAGAATTGCAGAAGATGAATATGTGTGGATGGATCGATTTACAATTCGTAACCTTGAGTTGTATCACTCCACAAATGCCAATGCCGTAACACTTTTAAATGTAATAGATAAAACCATTTCGCCCATGGGAGGGCGTTTATTAAAACGGTGGTTAGCATTACCGCTTAAAAACGTTGAAAAGATTAAGGGAAGGCATGAGGTTGTACAATATTTTTTAAACAATCAAACCATACATCAAAAAATACAACATCAAATTAAGCAGATAGGTGATATTGAGCGGTTAATTTCTAAGGTAGCCACAGGGAAAGTCAACCCGAGGGAAGTGATTCAACTTAAAAATTCTTTGGAGGCCATTGTGCCTATAAAAGCCTTGTCCAGTAATTGTAATGATGATGCTTTAAAGGTCATTGGAGATAATCTTAAAGGCTGTGACCTTCTTCGTGAAAAAATCAAGGAAACTTTAAATGAAGATGCACCAGTAAATGTTTTAAAAGGGAATTCGATTTCTTCTGATTTTTCTTCGGAATTAAAAGAACTAAGGGCATTAGCATTTTCTGGTAAAGATTACCTCGATAAGATGTTGGAGCGTGAAACTAAGCGTACTGGAATTTCGTCATTAAAAATAGCCTCCAATAATGTATTTGGATACTATATAGAAGTTAGAAACACACATAAAGATAAAGTACCTGAAGAATGGTTTCGTAAGCAAACTTTAGTTAATGCAGAACGATATATTACGGAAGAATTAAAAGAATATGAAACTAAAATATTAGGTGCCGAAGAACGTATTTTAGCTATTGAACAGCAATTATTTTCTGAACTCGTGAATTGGATGAGTCAGTATATAAAACCGGTACAACAAAATGCAAAGTTGATTGGTCAATTAGACTGTCTGTGTGGCTTCGCGCAATTGGCAAGAGATAATAATTATATCTACCCAACGATTGACGATTCTTTTGATTTGGATATTAAAAATGGGCGACATCCTGTTATCGAAAAACAATTACCACATGGTGAACCTTATATTGCCAATAACGTTTTTTTGGATAGAACTTCACAGCAAATCATTATGATTACGGGGCCAAATATGTCTGGGAAATCTGCAATATTACGTCAAACGGCCCTCATTGTACTCTTGGCACAAATAGGAAGTTTTGTGCCTGCTGAAAACGCTAGAATTGGTTTAGTAGATAAAATATTTACTAGGGTAGGTGCCAGTGACAATATATCTATGGGGGAATCAACTTTTATGGTAGAGATGAATGAGACAGCCTCTATTTTAAATAATATTTCGGACCGCAGTTTAGTACTCTTGGATGAAATTGGCAGAGGCACGAGTACATATGATGGAATATCCATAGCTTGGGCTATAAGTGAGTATTTGCATGAGCACCCAAGCAAGGCAAAAACATTGTTTGCAACCCATTATCATGAGCTTAATGAAATGACCGAAACCTTTGAGCGCATAAAGAATTTTAATGTGTCTGTAAAAGAGCTAAAAGACAATGTGCTATTTGTGAGAAAACTTGTAGAAGGCGGTAGCCAGCATAGTTTTGGTATTCATGTTGCAAAAATGGCCGGTATGCCACAGCAAGTTATTCATCGTGCTAATAAAATACTAAAACAATTAGAAAAATCTCATTCTAGTGAAGAACTTACGGAGAAAGTTAAATCACTTGAAAATGACATGCAGTTAAGTTTTTTCAATTTAGATGACCCTCTATTGGAAGACATTAAGGAGGAGATTTTACACATCGATATTAATACCTTAACACCCGTTGAAGCATTAATGAAGCTTAATGAAATTAAGCGCATGTTACAAAAGAAAAAAAGAGCGTAAAAAACAAAAAAAAGCCTTTGCTATTATTAGAATTGTTTTAAATTTGCATCCCGCAATCATGGATTGCATGTTCATTATAAAATTGCGAAAGTAGCTCAGGGGTAGAGCATCACCTTGCCAAGGTGAGGGTCGCGGGTTCAAATCCCGTCTTTCGCTCTATACTTTTAAAATATACCAAGATGCTGAAGTGGTGGAATTGGTAGACACGTTGGACTTAAAATCCAATGGGCATTAGCCCGTGCGGGTTCAAGTCCCGCCTTCAGTACAGTAGAACCTTCAACCTTTATAGGTTGGAGGTTTTTTTATTTTCAAAAAGCGCATTTATATTTTTGAATAATTCGATATTCTGATTCGAGAATAGGTCAATGTAGTGTACAAAAGCCTTCAACCTTTTTTGGTTGGGGGTTTTTTTAATTCAAGTTGCTTTTATTGAATTAATTTATTTGAATATCTAAAAAACAAAAGCTCATGATATCTCAAGAGCTTTTTGATTGATGTAAGTAATTTAATGTTTCTTTTTAGTGACTGATGTTTACTTTATGTTTCATTAATTAATTACTATTTATTTTGTTATTGAAGCTTTTATTAAAGGGCTTCTATATGTTAGACTGCAAAATTCAATAATTGTTACACGATATAAAAAAACAGTCTATATAAAATTGATATAGACTGTTTGCATATTTGGTAAGATAAAAAGTTAATCCTCTACTTTTTCTAATTTACTTTTAATTTTTTTATTCATCTCGTCAAGCCATTGCTTGTGCTCTTTTATTTTGTTACGGCGTTCTTCAAAAACTTTGGCTTGTGCGTCTCTTTTTATTTGCAATTCCGTTAAGACCTTTTCTCGTTGCAACTTCTTTTTTTCTTTTTTCTTTTCTTTTCTTTTTTCGCGTCTAACCGCGAGTAATTCAGGAGCCCAAGAGTACACATACATGGCACCAAAAAATAGACCCATTGCCAACAACATTTTTATACCATCTGCCATAACTAAATTTTAAAAATTCACCAACTCAAGTTTAGCTTTTAAATAATTTGGAAGGGACTTTAATCTAATATGAGACTAAACCAAAACTAAAGATATAAAAAAAGCTCTAGATTTTTGATCTAGAGCTTTTTTTATATTAAAAGAAAGTGAATTTTAGTTTCCTTTTTTAAGTTTATCGGCTGCTTTTGTAAGGTCTTCTTCAGTTTTTTTAACTGCATCTTTTGTGTCCTCTACAACTTCTTCAACGTTTTCTTTTACTTCATTGGCCTTTTTTGTAGCGTCATCAATTACGCCATCAACAGTTTTTTCGGCATCATCAATTGTTTTCTCAACAGTTCCTTCAGTTTTTTTAACCAAATCTTTAGTGTCATCTACAACTTCTTCAACTGCATTTTCAGCATTATCAGCTTCTTTCTTTTCTCTACAAGATGTAAATGATAGGCATAAGGCTAATACAAATGCTGTACTTAAAATTACTTTTTTCATTTTTAATGTTTTAGTGTTAATATTTTATTGCAAAAAAATAACATCTTGACGCATTGAGTAAAACCTTTATTATCTTTTTTTGAACAATTTTTACAATATCAAGAAATGTTATGCTTAATGTACGAGCATATACTGGTTTTGGATTTTTTAAATCCAAAAAGTTGTCAAAAAATGAAATTAATTTTTTTGTTTTTTTGCAATACCTCCTTTTGCACTATCAACAGTTATTGTATAATTTGAATTGCCTTTTATAATCCATCGAACTTTTACAACACTATTTCCTGGTATGTTTGTTATAACTATTTTTTCTGGATTTACCTTTTGTTCTTTTGTAACTCCGAAATCTTCATCTGTAATTGTCATTCCTGCAATAACTTTTGCTCCAGAAATGCTGATATAATCTGGTCTGGTAATTTTATGTTTTAAATCTTGACTTGCATGTGTTGGCATTAATCGGTCGTTTTTGATATACGCAGTAACCTCTATTAAACCACTGCTTAATTTTTTCTCTTTAATATCACTAACAGATAAATGAGGCATGTGATAGGCGTGGTAGAATATAAATGCCATATTTCTATGTGCTTCTTCTTCTAATAAAAAACCAGGTGTCGCTCTACCAAAATTCTTTTTAAAACCGCCAATTTCAATTTCTCCATAGGTTGGGTGATTATAAGTTTTCCAAGGTGTAAATGCATCTCCAAAGAGTAAATCTTTGTCAAAACTATATTGCTGGCCTCTTCCACCGTCTTTATTTTTATAATAAGCAAAGGCAGTAAAAATTTCGTTAGTAAAGGTATAAACACCTCTACTCGCATAAAACCAATCTAATTCTCCCCCAAACACAGAATATAAATCCTTGTACACTGTCAAATAACGATAGCCAGGAATTAACTTTTCCCCTTTCTTTCCTATGGCATCATAAATTTTGATATCCTGACTATTATAAGTCGAAACATCTTCTTCGGCTCCGGGGCCACGTAAAATCATACCACCTGAGTTGTGAAAACTTTGTGCTCCAGCTATATTGGGGTGCTTTAATACAAAATCAGCTACCGCTCTTGTTTCTGGAGCCGAAAAAGGATATTTATAAGCCCCTCTTTGAATGTAGTCAGGTTGCCATTTCCAACCCCAATCCCTATTAGGATCATAATATCCATAGGTGTCTTCGTTTATTCTTCCATCGCCATCATTATCTATACCTTCTGAGCCTAAGAGTTCGTAACGTTGTGTTGTGACCACATCATCGGGTCCAATCTGAACCATTATTCTTGGATCTTTAGGATCGATAATCATATTTCCGTTAGCATTTTTTCTACGCATTCTGGTAATAGAGCCATCACCATCCAAATCGTCTTGTCCATCTTCATCAAATAACCCGTCTCTATCATCGTCTAACGCAATCATACCTGCTCTTGGACTATGTGCATTATTACCTTCTAACATGTAATTATTTCTCGCATCGGGATTAATAGTTGGTACAATGTAAAATATGCGGTCGTTAAGCAACTCGGTAATATAATCTACATCATTAAAATTTTCTGTTAAGTACCAGGCGGTGTAGATGCAAATTTCTCCACCTTGAATTTCATTGGAGTGAATATTCCCGTCAACATAAAAACCTGGTTTATCTTGAGCATTTCCTACCTTATAGTTAGTAACGGCTATCATCCAAATGTCTCTGCCTTCGGTAGATTTACCAATAGATTGGCGTTTAACCAAATTTGGATGGGCCTCTGCAATTTTTTTACTTAGTGCAGCAAGACCTTCTGAAGTATAATATTTGTTAAAAGAAATTTCCACTTTTGGGTTATGTGGTGAACCTGCAGCTCTAAAAATTTCACTACCTTTTTGTGCTTGCGCTAACAATGGAAAAATAAGTGAAAGCACTAATAATTGTAATATGTATTTATATGGTTTCATAATCTTATTTTAAAGTTATTGTTGCCTTATCCGATCCAGTATGAGCTGTACCGGCTTCAATTTGTAAAGTGCCTTTTCCTTTAACAAGCCAGGTTATTTGTTTAGAACTGTCTCCATCTATACTATTAATAAGCTGCACTTTTTTACCAGAAATAAGATCTTGATTAGCTTTTAGTAGAATATCTACTTTAATTTTTCTTAACCATCGTGATTTTTTACCCATAGCTGTATGAGTTGGTAAATAACCTTTGTTATGTACGTTAATTGTTATCCTGGTAAGTTCGCTATTTACACTTTCGGTTGAAATATTTTGAAGCGTAATCTTTGGTTGCATTTTTGCAATTTCAACAATAAAATTGGTGTGTTTTTCACTAATGCTATCAACCAAGCTATATGGAGGGTTTGACATTTTGTAAGGTGCAATACCTCCAACTTCTACTTTCTTATTTGGAAAATCAGGATGGTTTATCTCTTCCCAATCTACGAAGTAATTAGATAAGTTTTCTCGCTCTGCCCATTGCAAAAAGTTTGCTTTTTTATTTTTTTTCGCTTTCACAATAGAGTCTCCTTCAAATTTTTGGGGCCACCATCCGGGAGTACTCATGGCTAACTTTCCAAAATGGAAATATGTCCATTCAAAAAAACCGCCACCTTTTCCAGTTGCTACTGGGGCATCTTTTGTATTCGTTATTTTGTTGTATTTTTTTGAAATAAGCTTATTTAAGATTTCGTCTTCCTTTAAAACACTAGTTACCACACGTTTTTTTGCATTATCAGCATTGAATTTTAATGGTAAAGACAAATTATTTGTTGGACCAAGTGTTAGTATGGCGTAGATATTCCAATGTTCATATAAAAAATCGAGTAAAGCCCTACTTTCTTTTTCAGAAACGGGATGTTCACCAGATCCTGGCTTAAAATAAGGAAAGTTATAGGTTAGATTTTTATTAAATTGAATTCCGCCTTTGTCATCTTCGTTGAACTTTCCATCTTTATCATTATCTATTCCTTCTGTATAAACTTTGTAAGCCCCCAATTGCCCTTCCAATTTATCAGCTTTAACCATTATCCGCTCATCTTCTTCAAGTTTTACATAATTACCAGTAATATCTTCAATTCTAAGTAATGTAATCAACCCATCCTTATTTAAATCCTCAAACGGATCTTCATTAATTGTCCCATCTCTATCGTCATCGGTTTGATTGGCATTGCTCTTTTTGTGATACTTAAGAGGTGAAAAATATGCTTCAGAAGCATTGGGACTCATATTTGGAAAAATATAAAACGTGGTGTTCTCTAAAATATTTGGATAATTGGCTAGAATGTTTTCTGCAATATTAACAGCCATTTCGGTACTTAGCAAAAGGCTTCCGTCTACGCCTCCAACAATGGCAATAGCAGGTTTGTCCAGATGGTTTCCCTTAAATAAGGTTAGCCCCCAAATATCATAACCACCTACTGTTTTAGTAATGGATTGTAGTTTGGCATTTGAAGGATTTTCACTCTGAATACTCCTAAGTTTTTGAGTAATTTGGTTATGATTCCTATAATCAGTTTGCCCTGAAGCACTGAGCGAGAACAAACAAATTAATACCCAAATGAAATTGAATAAAAATTGATTTTTTTTAAGCATGGTGAATGGAATTTTAGTTGGAAAAATATTTTGAACATTAAGAGATTCTGAACAAACCTATTTGTTATTTTATCATAATCCAAAGAATCAGATTTTTTTAACAATAATTAACTATTTTTAGATATAATCAATGATTTGAGTCACGGCACCTTTGTTTGAAGTGATATAGTTTTTATTTGCAGTTCCAGCAGCTAAACGTTTTTCAGAATTTGTAATCAGGGTATGCAATAATGAATTAAATTCTTTTTGATTTGAAATAGAAAATAGTCCACCTAATTCTATCATGTCGATAGCTTCTGGGTAGTTTTTGTGGTTGTTACCAATAATTATAGGGATTCCAAAAACCGCTGGTTCTAAGGTGTTGTGTAAACCTGTTGAGCCCAAAGCACCGCCAACGTAAGCAATATCTGCATAACTATATATTTTAGAAAGAAGGCCTATAGTGTCTATAATAAACACTTGGGCTTCTGTCACATCACTAGTATCCTTCTCAGAAAAAAGGACGGTTTTCTTTTGAATTACGCTTTTTAGATGCTGAATTTGTTTCGGTTTTATATTATGGGGAGCGATGATAAATTTTGCATCCGTTGAAGAGGCGTTAATAAACTCAACAAATAACTGTTCTCCATCAGGCCAGGTACTCCCGGCAACTATGCAAAGTTTATCTTCTTTAAAATGTTCAATAAAGTCAAGACGGTTATCTATATGAAGTTGGTTACTTACACGATCAAACCTTGTGTCTCCAGAAATGCTAACATTATAATGGTTGATGCTTTTCAATAATTCTTTTGATGCTTCATTTTGAACAAATATATGCTCGAAAGCCTTTAAGGAGTCTCGTATCCAAGTCCCATATGTTTTAAAGTAATTTTGATTTTTTCTAAATAAGGCAGAAATTAAAATAGCCTTAATATTTCTTTTTTTCAACTCATTTAAATAGTTAGGCCAGATTTCGTATTTTACAAATACAACGAGTTCTGGATGCACAATATTTAGAAATAATTTTGCGTTTTTTTGAGTATCTAAAGGAAGATATACAACAACATCAGCTATTGGTGTGTTTTTCCTAATTTCATAGCCTGAAGGTGAAAAGAAACTCAAAACAATTTTGTGATTTGGGTACTTGGTTTTAATTTTTTCAAAAACAGGCAGACCTTGTTCATACTCCCCTAGAGATGCACAATGAAACCAAACGGTATTGTCTTTAGAACTTATATTTTCTTCTAGAATATTAAAAGTCTCAGCTCTTCCCTTTACTCCAAGATTGAGTTTATCATTAAATTTTGCAATGATTTTTATATGAAAAGAGGCAATATGGGTAAGGATATTATAAAGACTTTTCAAAGTTTTTTCTTTAGAGCTAAAATACATTTCTTTATCTTAATTCATTGGCTTGCAAGGATGATTTTTTGTATTTTCGCTTACTATGAATTGCAACCTAGGCATTTTATAAACTTCGCAATATTAAAAAATGAAAAAAATTCAAATGGTTGACCTCAAAGGTCAATACGAAGAGATAAAAGATATCGTAAATACTTCGGTAATAGATGTTATAGAATCTACAGCGTTTATTAATGGACCAGAAGTTCACAGTTTTCAAAAAAACTTAGAAGATTATTTGGGCTTAAAACACGTGATTCCTTGTGCCAATGGCACTGATGCCCTTCAGATTGCTATGATGGGCCTTGGATTGCAACCTGGAGACGAGGTTATTACTGCAGATTTTACTTTTGCAGCAACGGTCGAGGTAATTGCCTTACTGCAACTTACACCTGTATTGGTTGATGTTGAACCTGATACTTTTAATATAGATGTATTCGCTATAAAAAAGGCCATTACCCCAAAAACCAAAGCTATAGTGCCTGTACATTTGTTTGGACAGTGTGCCAATATGGACGCAATTATGGATATAGCAGAAGCGCATGATTTATTCGTAATTGAGGATAATGCCCAGGCTATTGGAGCAACATATACATCAAAGGATGGGTCAAAAGCTAGCGCAGGAACAATTGGCCATGTGGCATCTACATCTTTTTTTCCTTCAAAAAACTTAGGATGTTATGGCGATGGTGGAGCCATTTTTACCAATGATGATGAATTAGCACATACACTTCGAGGAATTGTAAATCATGGCATGTATAAACGATATCATCATGATGTTGTTGGCGTGAATTCGCGATTGGACTCTATTCAGGCGGCGGTTTTAAATGCTAAACTGCCAAATTTGGATACTTATAATAAGGCAAGACAGGATGCAGCAAGAAAATATAATCATGCTTTTAAGGGCATTAAAAATGTAATAATTCCAAAATCGGGTAAAGCATGTAAGGAACTTTGTGATAATTGTGATTGTCATGTGTTCCATCAATATACCTTAAAAATAATCGGAGCAGATAGAGACGCCTTGGCAAAACATTTAAATGACAAAGGTATTCCTTGTGGTGTATATTATCCAATTCCATTGCACAATCAAAAGGCCTATAAAGACTCCAGGTACAATGAAGATGATTTTACCGTTACGAATCAATTGGTAAATGAAGTGATTTCGTTGCCTATGCATACCGAATTGGATGATGAGCAAATAGAATTTATTACAAGCACTATTATAAAATTTGTTGATGGGTAAAATACTTGTTACTGGGGGTTTAGGTTTTATTGGATCTCATACTGTTGTAGAACTTCAAAACAAAGGGTTTGATGTTGTTATTATTGATGATTTGTCAAATTCTTCAATAGATATTTTAGATAGAATTACTTCCATAACGGGAATTACCCCAATTTTTGAAAGGCTAGATTTAAAGGAAAAATTTAAGGTACAAGCTTTTTTTAAAGCGCATCAAGATGTGCTAGGCGTTATTCATTTTGCAGCTAGTAAAGCTGTTGGAGAAAGTGTTGAAAAACCGTTACTGTACTATGAAAACAATATAAATACCCTAGTGTATATACTTCAAGAGCTGCAAAAACTAGATGCTTCTAATTTTATTTTCAGTTCGTCATGTACTGTTTATGGTCAAGCAGATGAACTACCAATTACAGAAAACGCACCAGTTAAAAAAGCAGAATCACCTTATGGAAATACTAAACAAATAGGTGAAGAAATAATTCTGGATACATGCAAAATTAACCCAAATATAAAGGCCATTGCCTTACGTTACTTCAACCCAATTGGGGCTCATGAAAGTGGTAAAATAGGAGAATTACCTATTGGTGTTCCTCAAAATTTGGTACCATTTATTACCCAAACTGCTATTGGGATAAGAGAACAGCTTTCTGTCTTTGGTGATGATTATCCAACTTCAGACGGTACTTGTATTCGCGATTATATTCATGTTGTAGATTTGGCGAAAGCACATGTTATTGCCTTACAGCGGTTAATCAATAATAAGAATACAGATAACTATGAAACTTTTAATGTTGGAACCGGAACAGGGAGTACTGTTTTGGAAGTGATAAAATCTTTTGAGAAAATGTCAGGAGAAAAACTTAATTATAAGATTGCTGATAGAAGATCTGGAGATGTAATTTCGGCCTACGCAGATACTACCAAAGCCAATACGGTTTTAGGCTGGAGGGCTGAATTAACATTAGATGAGGCCATGAATTCTGCTTGGAAATGGGAGCAAATGATTAGAGAAAATTCCTGATTTTAAAAGTTTAATAATACAATATATCCAACTATGAAAAAAACACTTGCTCTAATAGGCGTCCTATTCTCTATTGTAACTATTGCGCAAAACACCTATTTACACTGTGGCAAATTAATTGACACCAAAAGTGGTAAGGTTTTAACGACTAAAACTGTTGTTGTATCTGGTGACAAGATTGAATCTATTATAGATGGTTTTGTTAATCCAAAAAATATTGAAGATATAGTTATCGATTTAAAGTCAAAAACCGTAATGCCCGGTTTAATTGATATGCATGTGCATATTGAAGGAGAATTAAATCCTAAACGCTATTTAGACCGTTTTACGGAGAATAAAGCAGATGTTGCCTTTAGATCATTAAAATATGCAAAAGCTACATTAATGGCGGGATTCACAACGGTCAGGGATTTAGGAGGAAGTGGTGTCAATATTTCATTACGAAATGCCATTGCTCAAGGAAAAGTTGTAGGGCCTAGAATATTTACAGCAGGCAAAGCCATTGGTACAACAGGAGGTCATGCCGATCCAACTAATGGTATGCGAAGTGATTTAATGGGTGACCCTGGTCCAAAAGAAGGTGTAATAAACAGTACAGATGATGCTAAAAAGGCTGTAAGGCAGCGTTATAAAGATGGAGCAGATAATATAAAAATAACAGCTACCGGAGGTGTACTGAGTGTAGCAAAAAACGGACAAAATCCTCAATTTACTTTGGAAGAAATTAAAGCCATTTGCGAAACGGCAAAGGACTATGGAATGATTGTCGCCGCGCATGCTCATGGAGATGAAGGCATGAGAAGAGCTGTACTTGGTGGGGTAACTACAATAGAACACGGAACATTAATGAGCGAAGCTACCATGAATTTAATGATACAGCACGGTACATATTACGTGCCAACTATTATTGCTGGTAAAAGTGTTGTAGAAAAAGCAAAAATTAAAGGGTATTTTCCAGAAGTGATAGTTCCTAAAGCCTTGGAAATAGGCCCTAAAATTCAACAAACTTTTGGCAAGGCTTATAAGCGAGGTGTCAAAATTGCTTTTGGAACTGATGCAGGTGTTTTTAATCATGGAGAAAATGGTGGGGAATTTGCATATATGGTAGAAGTAGGAATGCCAGAGATGGAGGCCATACAATCCGCAACCCTTACAAATGCCAAAGTACTTGGGATGGAGCAAAAACTAGGACAAATTGCATTAGGTTTTATTGCTGATATCGTTGCAACAGATGACAATCCTATTGAAAATATACACACCATGAAGACAGTGTCATTTGTAATGAAAGAAGGAATAGTATATAAACAGTAAAAATTCTAAATCATTATTTGTAGATATTTATCATTATTTGTTGCCAATATCGTAATTATAGTATAATTACAGATGCTTTATTTAACATATTGATTAACAATGATTTAATACGATTAACTTTGAATTGAATTTAATCATACGTTTCTTTGTAGCTAATGATAAATGATTTATAATGAAATTGATAAGAATTAAAAGAGAAACAAAACTCGAAGACAGATTTACTCCTAAAATGGGATTGTTGCATGCAAAGGTAACATACATCAAAAAACAATTTTTGAATATTCCTTATAAAACACTTCATAAATACAGGGAAACCTATTATGGCGAAGTTAAAGATTGTGAAGATTGTATTTTAATAAAATAACAACGGCCTCAAGAATTTCTTGGAGCGGTTTTTTATTCAGTTACTTTATTCTGTTTCTTTTTTCTATTTAAAAAGTTTGAGAATACAATTAAAATCATTCCAAATGTTACTGACATATCTGCGGCATTAAAAATACCAGTTCTAAAAACCCCACCAAGATCTATGTGTAAGAAGTCGGTTACAGATCCATAAGCAAACCTGTCAAAAACATTTGCAATACCACCACCAATAACGCAGGCAAATCCTATTAAAGAAACTTTGTCCATAGTTTTATCCCTTAAGATATGAACTAGTACCAGTGCCAAAACTACAGTAGGTACAATAAGTAATAAAAGGATTCTGAAGGTAGGGCTCAAATCACTACCCATGCCTAAAAAGGCACCTTTGTTTTCAACATTATGTAATGACAGATATTGACCAATAATTTCAGTTTGACTATTTGAAGCTACATAAGTTCTAACTAAAATTTTTGATACTTGATCAATAGCAATATTAAGAACAATCAATACAATTATAGAGGCAGTACGGGATAAATTCATTTAAGCTTCGGATTCAAAAGTGGCTGAAACTGTTTGAGCATCCCTATTTATTTTTTTCACTAAACCCTGCAGTACTTTTCCGGGACCAACTTCAGTGAAATGTGTTGCTCCATCTGCAATCATTTGTTCTACAGATTGTGTCCATCTTACAGGAGCAGTTAATTGAGAAATTAGATTTGCCTTAATTGCAGATTCATCAGTGACGGAATTGGCTGTTACATTTTGATAAATAGGACAATTGGGTTTCCTGAGGATTGTGTTTTCAA
>Ga0316189_10000419_pt1 | contig 42344 bp, 43 predicted proteins | sample LowCovwburrow_MG_FD_204930 | JGI IMG/M metagenome (GOLD analysis project Ga0316189, IMG submission 204930) | Coastal sediment microbial communities from Maine, United States - Lowes Cove worm burrow | ecosystem: Environmental > Aquatic > Marine > Coastal > Sediment | place: USA: Maine... | reverse complement strand
AAACCCTGATACTGAAAAACCAGTTCATCATTGTCTAATGACTCCCTACTTGCTTCAGGAGTATTATTGTAAAGATCTGAATATATTCGTGGCCAATTCGGATCGCTTTCGACTACGCTTAAAGCCGATTCATCGGCTCCCGGATCACCAATTAGCTGCGTGTTTGAAGGCAATAGAAAAAGGCTCCGATCGGACACCGAGTAATTATTTTCAAATGCTTGGTTCACTGCAGAAGGCGGAATCTGCACTCCTTCTTGCGCAGTTGCGCATGAAGCGAGAACTATGGTTTGGGCAAAAAAAACGAACCAAAAATTCTTTCCTAAATTTCTTTGAAATCTCAAATTAACCCCCTTCCGGACTCGGGAAAAGTTTGTCTTTGATAATACCAATATAGCCACCAAGCGCAGTTTCTATCGCTCCTACGGAAATTTTTATTCCGTCTATTGAGGTGCTCGTGGTGTCAAATAAAGCGAGACTATAGACAAAGAACAATGAAGCAAGGAACACAATCACCACAAAAGTAACTAGCTTCGCAGCCGTCTGATCATGCAATTTCGCTGACGTATCTTGAACGGCGGAGTTTCTGACAATGAATGAGAAACCCGCGAAAGCAACAATCGCCAACACCGGTGCTCCCATTAGTATCATTTGCGCTATGTCCGTGATGAAAAATCGACCAAGGCCAGCAACTAGGAGACCATAAATAAATAAACAAATGTGACCAACTACAAGAATTGATCCGGTTCTTCTTGCGAGACCCAATTCCGTCAATTTTCCCACCCCCTTTTATTTTGTAATTTCTAGTATCCAAAAAGCGTAACTATTATGACAGTTCGCCAATAAGTAGAAAAATAGCACAATTTTTTGTGTTTTGCCATTATGTCGACTTGGCGTTTTGATTCCAGTTGTTGCGTATGCAGCAAACACTTGGGCAGGCTAAGAATTGGTTGCTAGTCACATCTTTCCCTTCCCACTCTATATTTATCAATGAGTTACATGAGCGATGCGTCACGCCTAAAAATACGCTGTCCACATACTTTACGCACGTTGAGCCCGATATTTCTATTGTGAACCAAGTCGAACGCACTCGATTTGGAAAGAAGTAATGAGGCGCATAATGGGCAAGATGACTCAAGAACAATTGGCCGACTACTGGCAGATATCACCGCACACGTTGGAGCAATGGCGATGGCTGGGTAAGGCGCGATGGAAGTTTTCATGAAGAAGTCTAGTCAAGAAATTTTCCATATGAATGAATCGGCCCGTTCATCAACGATATTGTGAGCCTATAGCGAGCCTAAGATTTGCGAAACTTCCGTAAGTCTTTGATTTTATGGTGCCCGGGGGCGGATTTGAACCACCGACACGAGGATTTTAAGTCCCCGGATATGAAAATAGTTCCTCAACCGAGAACGAATCCACCAATGAGACTAAATAGAGACTAGAAATGGAAGTTTAGTTGGAAAATTTTCGCTAAGTCTTTGATTTTTATGGTGCCCCCACACGGACTCGAACCGCGGACCTACTGATTACAAATCAGTTGCTCTACCAGCTGAGCTATAGGGGCTCGCGGGTGGATCTACGCGGTTGTTTGCTGTCTTGCAAGCCTCTCATTCGCAAAAATTGCGCAATTTATCGATTTGAACGGGCCATGAGCAAAACGGCACAAAGGCCAACCAGAATAACCATCATCGCAGCCGGGGCGGCGCCAGCCAGGTTTTCAAGCGACGCCTGCTCGTAAACCCTTGTCGAAAGCGTGTTGAAATTGAACGGTCTGAGCAAAAGTGTTGCGGGCAGTTCTTTCACACAATCGACAAAAACCAACAGTAGGGCCGTCCCGACAGAGCTTCGGATTAACGGTATGTGCACCTCGCGAAGCACACCTCCCGCAGTTCTGCCCAAAGACCTTGCCGCCATCGGCAAGCTTGGGGAGACCCGGCCAAGGGCTGCATCCGCAGTCCCTTGCGCGATCGCGAAGAAACGGACCGCATACGCGTAGATTAGCGCAAAGGCAGATCCGGTGAGCAAAAGACCGGGATCAAAGCCAGTAGCGGCTTCAATCCCATCCGCAATTACGTGATCCAGGGCCGCCATCGGGATCAGGATACCAACAGCGAGAACCGCACCCGGTGCCGCGTAGCCTATCGTTGAAACGGGTAGTAAAATGCGTGGTAAGCGTCGGCCTGTTAAACGCACTCCGTACACCATGAACAAGGCAGCAGAAACTGTCACAAGCGCTGCAATGCCACCAACAACAACGGTGTTTGCCAGCGCACGGACAAGAGCCGGATCAGCCCAGGGTTGCACATTGCTCAGGGCATGACTGCCAATCACGAGAGCGGGAAGAAGGAACCCAACTGCGAAGGGAATAAAACACAAAATCGATGCGACCCCTGCCTGCACGCCCTTAAGTTTAACAGGCGTAACCGGGCGCTGGTGACGCGCCGTACTGTAATAGCGATTCTTCTTGCGGCTGGTTTTTTCCAAAACAACCAGAAGCAACACGAGTGTCAGAACCACGCCTGCTATCTGCGCAGCACCACCTGCATTGTTGCTTTCCAGCCAGGTACTGAAAATGCCAGTTGTCAGTGTCTGAACGGCAAAATACTCGACTGTGCCAAAATCACTGACCGTTTCCATCATTACGATAGCAGCCCCCGCAGCGACCGCCGGACGTGCCAGAGGCAGACCAACCCGGAATAACCGGGCGACCGAACCCGCGCCTAAGGCACGAGCGACTTCAAAGCTGGAAGCTGATTGTTCGCGAAACGCGGCCCGGGCCAACATGTATACGTATGGGAATAGCGCGCCCGTCAGAACGACAATCGCAGATCCGCGCGATCTGATTTCAGGGAACCAATAGTCGCGTGAATCGGCCCAGCCAAAGGCCTCTCGCAAAAACGTTTGCACAGGCCCTGCGTATTCCAGAAAATCAACCAGCGCATAGGCCCCTACATAGGCAGGGATCGAAAGTGGAAACAGCAACAGCCATTCAAGCCAACGTGCTCCGGGGAAGCGATACATCACCAAGAGCCAGGCCGCGCCCACGCCCACGCAGGCCGAGAGAGCACCGACAGACACCATCAAAATAACGGTGTTTGAAAGATAACGCGGCAACGTCGTTGAAACCAAATGAGGCCAGATGTTTTCCGCCGGGTTAAACCCAATCCAAATCACAGCTGCGATCGGCAAAATCACAAGAATCGCAATAACTGCAGCGCCGAAAGACCACGGGTTCAGCGTGCTTCTCCGTTTCGGCACTGCCATAAGATGAGCGTTTTTCTCAGACATAAAAGGCGCAGTATCGGAAAGCGGTTTCACTGTCCAGAAAAGCCCGTATATTGACCCGGATGAATCTTTGAAAGTTGTCGTGGTTTTATGCAGGTTGTCTTTCACATCGGGGCCCATTCCACAGATGAAGACCGGCTTTTAAAGTGCCTATTGAAAAACAAGGACGTTCTCAGAAGTCAGGGGGTGGTTGTCCCCGGACCGAGTCGTTTCAGAAAATTAATCCGTGAAACATTGGCCGCTCTTGGGGGGGAAACACCCAAGCGGGAAACTCAAGACGCTCTCGTCGATGCGATAATCGATGAAGATGAAGCAACGCGTTTGATTCTGTCTGGTGAACACATGATCTGCGTTCCCACTCGCATTTTCCATGACAGCGAATTTTATGCGTTGGCTGGCAAGAAAGCACAGGCACTTGCTGGCCTATTTCCCGCAACTGAGGTGGAGTTTCATATCGGGCTTCGCAATCCGGCAACCTTTATCCCAAGCGTTTTTGAACGCACCAGCAACGTATCTTACGAAAATTTCATGAACGAGATTAACCCGCTCGATATTCGCTGGTCCGACGTATTGAAACGCATCAAAGCTGCGGTTCCAAATGCAACTCTCACGGTTTGGGCCAATGAAGATACACCGTTGATCTGGGCGGAAATCATGCGCGAGCTTGCGGGCGTTGATCCTATGGTTGAGCTTTCAGGAACAGATGATCTGCTAGCAGAAATTATGACCCGGAGCGGCTTTAAAAGGTTCCAAAGCTATCTGGAAAGCCATCCACCGCGAAACGAAATTCAGAAACGCCGTGTTATCGCTGCGTTTCTGGGGAAATTTGCGATGGCGGAGAAGATAGAGCAAGAATTGGATATTGAGGGCTGGACGGACGACTATGTTGATCAACTCACTGATCTATACGAAGAAGATTTAGATGAGGTGCAGCGAATGCATGGCGTCAATTTCATCGCGCCCTGACACGGAGTCAGGGCTGCAAATAAGATACAATTTCACACTTCGATGAACTCTGGCTCGTATGTCACAGGAAAATTAACTGACCTCGCGATAAAGCAATACTGGTGAATTTCCTCATGAATTTCACGGGCGCGTTGTAAGTTAGCACCTGTTTTCACCTGGATTTTTGGTCTCAATACCGCGTTCAGAAAACGCCCTGCCCCATTTGGTGCCGTTTCGCCTGTACCAAGCGGATCGTCCGAGTAAGCTGTCACAACGATCCCTTCAACGCTGGCGAGGTGCAGATACCAGAGCATGTGACAGGCCGACAAAGTTGAAAGCAACAAATCTTCGGGGTTTGGCAGGTTAGGGTCGCCCCCTAACAGTGGGTCGTTTGAACTATGGATAACCGGCTTACCCGGAGTCTCGATATTCCAGGTGCGTGCGTAAGCGCGATAGTCACGCGTCCCAACCCCTTGATCCCCTGTCCAGACGACACGTGCGGTGTAGTCGTGCTGTTTTGCCATGATATTTCCTTTCATTTGATTCAGTATACATGTATACATTATGGAAAACCAAACGAAAGACCGGAAATGACAGCCGAAGCTATTGCCGCGACTCTACAGCACGACATTCTTTCTGGAACGCTCTCTCCCGGTACAGAGCTTGTACAATCTGAACTGGCGGCGCGGTTTCAGGTTAGCCGCATTCCAATTAGGGATGCGCTGATGTTGTTGTCCGTCGAAGGTGTTGTGACCGTTACGCCGAACCGGGGCGCGCGTGTCATACAGCTGTCGCCTTCAGAAGTGCAGGAAATATTTGATATGCGTGTCTTGCTGGAATGTGATTGCCTGCGGCGCGCTATCCCAAACATGCAGCAGGCAGATTTTGAAAGAATTGAACATGTACTGCGCCGTTCGAATCTGGAGGCGCACACAGAAGGCTGGGCTGAAGGTGACTGGAATTTTCACCTTGCGCTTTATTCGCCTTCGGGCCGCAAACATCAAATTGCGATGATAGAAAAGCTTAGGCGCCGCTGCCAGTTACACATCGCAGCATATCGCACCCTGCCCGAAGAAACCCTGCAATGGATCAGGGATCATGAATTGATCATGAAGCATTGCAGAAACAAAGAAACAGAAGCAGCGGTTGACGCACTTAAGCGTCATTTGTCCGAAGCAGGCAAAACGCTGGTGCGTGCAATGCCCACATCATAAAACGAAACCGCCCCAGGTTTACACCTACATTCCCAACGCTTCTTTATACATTTCAAGCACAGCTTCTTCTTCGGCAATGTCATTCGCATCTCTTTTGCGAAGCGCTATCACTTTGCGCATGACTTTGGTGTCATAACCCCGGCCTTTTGCCTCGGCCATCACCTCTTTTTGCTGTTCAGCAAGATCTTTCTTTTCGGCATCAAGCCGTTCAATACGTTCAATAAACTGGCGCAGTTCATCCGCGGTTACGCGGTAGCTACTGTCAGAGGTAATGTCGTTCATGCGATGGCCCCATATTTCGAATGAGCCCCTGAGTAGCCGGGCTGGCAACAGGCTGCAAGACCCTTGCACGCCTATCGTACATCCTTTACCCGGAGGTCAGGCAAACAAAGAGGTTAAGCCAATGGCAAACATGATCTGGCTCGGCGCAGCCGTTTCGCTTGTCGGACTTGCGGGACTTATTTGGTGCATCGTCATTGCGGCTTCTGCCAAACGGAACAGTCTTGATGACGACGAGATGCGCAGGCGACTTCAAAAAGTCGTTGTTCTGAACATGATCGCGCTCCTGCTCTCTCTGATTGGCCTGGCCATAGTCGTCGTTGGAATTATGCTTTCTTAAGTGTCAGCAGACCTGCTCTGAAAACCCAAAATGCGAAATTGACGTTCGCAACAGCTACACCGCGTTGAGTGTGTCAAAGCCATGTCCAGCCTTTATGACCTCGTCAAACAAAGGAGAGGGTGTCCAAAACTTGTCTTCCTTGGCGAATTCCCGAAGTTGGTTGCGCAACGACAACAGGCCCGAAAGTTCTGCCGCTTTCATCGGACCACCCCGCCAGCGCGGAAAGCCGTAGCCATGTATCATCGCAACATCAATGTCCGAGGGCCGCTGCGCGATCTTGTCCAGCACCAGGTTTGCACCTTCATTCACCATTGCAGAGAGACATATGTATAAAATTTCTTCGGGCCCGAACGCGCGCGGGGTTATGCCCTTTCTCTCTCGCTCGGCGGCGATAAGCCCCAGAACTTCGGGATCTTCGACACCCAAATGGCTACCATCTGCATAGGTATAGTATCCACGCCCGGCCTTTTGGCCGAGCCAGCCCTTCTGACACATTTTGTCACCGATCGCGATGTATCGCATTTCGGGATCACGTGTGGATTTCAACCTTTTGCGCCGGGCCCACGATATATCAAGCCCCGCCAGATCAAGCACCTGATACGGGCCCATCGGAAAGCCAAAGGCGCGCATTGTGGCGTCAACCTGATAAGGGCTTGCCCCGTCTTCCAACATAAAGTCTGCGGCGGTTCTATACGCAGCCAAAATGGAATTGCCGATGAACCCATCGGCAACACCGGAACGCACCGGGATCTTTCCAAGTTTCTTGGCGAGCGTAAAACCCGTGGCGACGACGTCAGCCTCCGTTGCCTTTCCAACCACGACTTCGACAAGGCGCATAACGTGAGCCGGCGAAAAAAAATGTAGCCCTAAAACGTTCTCTGGGTGTGCAACACCCGCAGCAAGCGTATTGATATCAAGATAGGACGTGTTCGTCGCGAGTATCGCACCCGGTTTGATAACCGCGTCCAAAGTCGCGAAAACCTGTTCCTTTACAGACATATCTTCAATCACGCATTCGATAACGAGATCTGCCTCGCTCACAGCGAAATAGTGAATATCGCCGGTAAGACGCGCCATTCTCTCGTCGCACATCTCTGCCGTGATGCGTCCTTTTTGAACCGCGTTGTCAAAAACCGATTTGATCCGGGCCATCGCCGCGTCCAACATTGGCTGATCCCGATCAACAAGAACAACAGGAAATCCCGCATCAAGAAAAGATGCAGCAATGCCTGACCCCATGGTGCCGCCGCCGACAATCCCTACGATCTCAACGGGCCTTGGTTTTGCACGCGCCACTTCGGGCGCTTTTGCTGCTTTGCGCTCCGCAAAGAAAACATGCCGTAAGGCTGCGGATTGATCTGAGCGTAAACAATCCTCAAACGCTGCCTGCTCAAAGGCCAGCCCACCTTCAAAGGGCAACAACATCGCAGCTTCAACGCAATCAACAATCTTTGCCGGCGCAAAGAGCGGGTTGCCCGCCAATGCCTGCCGCTTTGCCGCAACCGCCCTGGCATACCCAACTGGATCGCTTAATCCTTCGGTGCGTTCACGCGTGGGTCGCAGCGCGTTGGGTTTGCCAATAAGTTCGCGTGCAAAGTCGAGCGCCGCATCCCTGACATGTGCGCGTGAAACCCCGTCTATCAGCCCTAAGTCGACGGCTTTTGCAGCAGATATCGGTGCCTTGGCAATCATCAGATCAAGCGCCGCCTCTGCCCCGCATATTCGGGGAACGCGCTGCGTACCACCCGCACCCGGCAAAATACCAAGCGTGACTTCGGGCAAACCAAATGTCGTCATTGGGTCTGCGATCCGATAGTGCGCAGCAAGAGCAAGCTCAAAGCCACCACCAAGAACCGTGCCGTGCACGGCAGCAACGACAGGTTTGGATGTTGCTTCAACGCGGTTGCACACTTCCGGCAACCACGGATCCACCGTTGGCTTGCCAAATTCGGTTATATCCGCGCCTGCCGGAAAGGTACGCCCCTCGGCAAACATCACGATGGCTTTGACGTCATCATTTGCTTCGGCATCATCGAATGCAGCGACGAGGCCCTGCCGAACCGCTGCATTTAGTGCATTAACCGGTGGATTATTGATTGTAACAACAGCAACGCCGTCATTGACGTTAACTTTTACCTCTTGCCCCATAAGGTTCAGCTCCCTGCGCGCATACCCGATCTTTGTCCAGATTTTAACGCACTATTGCACCACGGCGAGAAAACGCAAAGCCGACTTTAAAAAATTTGCAAAGCACGGCCCTAAAAAATGCAGCGCACCAAGAGCTTAGAGTGGCATGTTATCAAACAATTCCTCTGCTTCTTCTTCTTCAAGGGCCAGTTCAAAGGCAGCCAAGTCTTCAGGAACTGGTAGTCCCATCGCTTTAAACTCGGCGATTTTTTCGCGAAGCTGCTCTTGTAAAACATGCGCATCCTCTGGTCGCTTCTGAATTTCATCCATCAACAACAGCGCCGCAGCTTTCAGGTTTTCAAATGACATTATAGCTTCCTCCTAAAATTAATTCACTACTCTCACTATACAGCGCAATTTTTACAGAACGGTGTATATGGCAACACATCCAAGCGTGCTGGCAAAATCTCGGCGCCGCATTTAACGCAAAATCCATACTCGTCAGCTTCTATTCGTTCCAAAGCAGCCTGTATCATGCGGATTTCCACCTGACTTGTAACGCCCATAGTTTCAAGCACTTCATCTTCTTCGCGCTCTACTGAACGGTCTTCCCAATCCTTGGATACGGGCTCATCCAGCTCTTCTTCAATATGGTGGATTCGCTCGTCTAACTCCTGCAGACGTTCCAAGAGAGCAGCTTTTCTTTCGGCGATTTTTGTCATCTGTGTTCTCCTTTGATCAGACGCACTATGGAGCGAGTACACCAACCCTTCTTTGACGCAGGTCAATAATAACATGACACACTGGTATGGCTACACCACTCATGGTATTGCGCGATTTATGGATATTCGACAAATCACACCCGACTATGCAGTTTCGCCCCAGATCGAAATCAGCGATGTTGCGGAAATCGCAAACACCGGTTTCACGACGTTGATCTGCAACAGACCAGATGCAGAGATACCACCAACCCTGCACGCCACAAAAATGCGCACCGCAGCCAAAGCTGCCGGGCTGAAATTTGTGGAACTACCCGTTACACACAGCACAATGACGCCAGACCTTATTGCCGCGCAGGCCGCCGCAATTGAAGCATCAGAAGGCCCCGCACTTGCCTATTGCGCCTCAGGCACACGTTCGACAATTGTTTGGGCCCTGTCCAAGGCAGGTACGCAGCCTGTCGATGAAATTATCGCAACCGCGGCTGAAGCAGGATATCAGATCGAAGGCGTTCGTCCCCATCTGGACGCGATTGCAAAAGATTGAGATAAGAGTCAAACAACCTCTCTCGTCAAATATGACATCGATCAAGGTTTCTCACTCATCACTTTCAATGGCAGTGCTGAACCATCTTCTTGCTGGTTTTCCTCTAAGCCATCGCTTGTTTCGGAGCCATCTTCATTCGCTTCACGGACCTGTGGGGCCGGTGATCCGCTGATGCTGGCCAGATGTGGCGTAACCGCGCCCTTACCCTCGACGCTTAACAGACGAACAGCACGACGCCCATGCAACTGACCCAGCTTGGCATTTGCCAGCTCGATTCCGGTATTGGTTTCAAGGGAAACGGAGGAAAGCGCGCTGGCCGGAAGCGTCAGGATGTCACCAACTTTCAGAGCTTGGACAGAGAACAGCGGTGCCATGTAGCGATGCAGGATCGCGTCAATCTGTGCTTCGCTCGTCATAACCGATGCAGAAAGCGTCTGATGCCAGTGGCGCACTTTGGTTTCACTGTCGTTCCCGAGGGTTTTCTCAAACTGGGACGGAAGCGCTATTAAGATCTGACCCCGTTTCGCACCCAGCGCCATGTCAATCTCTAGTTGGTAGAAGCGGTAGGATACATTTTTTAGAGCTAGGCCTAACTTACGGACTTCTTCGATACGGGTGCCGAACCGATACCCAAAGAACCATTCCCCCCTTTGCAGCGGGTGTAAAAGTTCGTCTGCCGTTTCAAAAACTTTGTTTACGAAACTTTCACACATCAACGCGTCGGTGTGTGTTGCAAGCCGCGGCACCGCAGCCTGGGAGCTGACCTGACCCAGAGTTTGCACCTCGATCAATCCTGCAAGAACCTGCGGATCAATCGCCATGCAACCCTTTGCACCGTCTGGCGCGTCAAGCGTTACAAGCAACGCAGCTTCAGGCAGTTCGTTCAGCAGAAACGAGAGCATCAATTCAGTTTCGCTTTGCAACGTTGCCGCCAAGGCCATGTCAAAACCATTTTGCGCCGCCAGTGCAAAGGCGTGGCACAACTGTGAAGCAGCTATCACCGCTGGCTTTTGCTGGGTGTTTTGCGCAGAAATTGTAATTTTCTGCAAAACAGATTGCATTGGCGCCTCTGAATTGGTCGAAACCCGGTTAACCACGCCTCGACCATGCTACGCATTGATTGAGAAAGTGTTACTTCTGAAAGCCGAAATCGCGATTGTGATTTAGACCACTTGCTTTAAGTTCAAAGAAACACGGAAGGCCGCACCACCCTGCCCCGGAAGATAAGCGATTGTACCACCCAGATTGGTCATGATTTCGCGACAAATTGCCAACCCAAGTCCAGCACCACCCGCCGCCGCATGATCAGAAAGGCGCGAGAATTTTTCAAAAATCAATGATTGGCTTTTGGTTGGAATACCCTGACCATTGTCCACAAAGTCCACTTCGACGCGAGTTTCATACTTACGCACTTTTATGGTCAGCTGCGGATCCGGCGCAGCGCAATATTTTCGCGCATTCGCAATCAGATTAATAAAGACCTGACTCAAACGGCCACTGTCCGTAACAAGTGTCACCATCTCAGACGCTGTGTCGCGTCGAACCTTCAGAATTTGGGTTGTTTGCGCCTGCGAAGAGGCTGAAACAGCACGTTCTATTACGTCGTGCAATCTAACCGGTGCCTCGTTCAACACCACTTGACCGTTCTCCAGAACACTGAGGTCAAGAAGATCATCCAGCAGACGCGTCAGGCGTATCGTTTCATCATGAATGATGGAAGAGTATCGGCGTTGATCGACAGGGGTCATTCCTTCCATGTCGCGCAATATTTCAGAAAACGCGCGAATAGATGTCATTGGCGTTCGCAATTCATGGCTGATCTGGCTAAGGAAGGCGTCTTTTTGAACCGACAATTCCGTTAGCTTTTCATTTGCTTCCCTAAGCTGGCGCGCAGTGCGGCCAAGCTCTGCCGACTTCGCCTCAAGCTGACTGGAGTATTCAAGAATCTGAGCAGTCTCATCGGCCACGGCAAGCAGGTCCTCAACAGAGACACGCGCGCTGCCCGTTATCTGGCCAATCATCGCATGGGCCGTTGCAGCCCCGACAGATCCGGCCAGTTCTCGTTCCAGCAACTCTAGAAAATCAGGGGATGTATCAGGCAAAAAACCGGCCTTACCTTGTGCTTGCGCTTCATGCTGGAAAAGCCGTTGGGCCTGCTCTGGACCAAGAATGCGCTGCGACATCACCAGCAGATCTTCGGATTCCACGCCACTTTTTGTCCAACCACGTGGGCCGGTGCTGTGCTCAAAGATATTCACGAACTGAACACCCTGAAGCCGTTCAAGAGGTGTCGGAAAACTTAGCAACGACCCGAGGCAGAAGACCAGGGTGTTCAAAACCATGCTCCAGATCAATGCATGAACAACCGGATCCAGTCCAGCGATCCCGAACAAGGCCTGTGGTCGTAACCAGCCAAGCCCCCATGGTCCAGATAGCATGACGGTTTCGGGCAAAATATTAGCCCCGCCAATCGACGGTAAGAAGAGTGTGTAACCCCAAACGATAAACCCAACGATAAGCCCGCCTGCGGCGCCGACACGTGTTGCCCTTCGCCAGAAAATACCACCAAGCATCGCAGGTAATACCTGAACAACGCCCGTGAATGAGATCAGGCCAATGGCCGCAAGCGCAGTGCCACCGCCAGAGTAGCGAAAATATGCGTAACCCAGCGCCAGTACTGCCCCGATTGAAATTCGCCGCGCCATCAGGACGACTTGGCGTACGTCTCCAGATACAGTCGCCCCTGTCGTTGTTGCCGCCAGCCATATTGGCATCACGATGTGGTTTGACACCATTGTTGAAAGCGCGATCGCCGCCACGATGACCATAGATGTTGCCGATGAAAATCCACCCAGAAAGCTAAGCAGCGCCAGCCCATCCTGCCCCTGTGACAAAGGAAGCGTCAAAACAAACAAGTCCGGGTTCGAACCTGCAGGCATCAGGTCGAGACCAACCACCGCGATCGGCACAACAAACAGGCTCATCAAAAGCAGATAGAGTGGAAAGGCCCAACTGGCTGTCAGAACATTTCTCTCGTCGGTATTTTCGACCACCATCACCTGAAACATCCGGGGCAAACATAAAAATGCAGCCGCCGAAAGAAAGATTAGCCCGGCCCAACGCCCGGGGCGAAGTTCCCAGTTTGCTATCGGGGATGCGTCGATACGCGCCAAAATATCTGATGGCCCACTCGCAACGCCCCAGACGACAAAGATGCCAACTGCTAGAAGTGCTATCAGTTTTACAATCGCTTCAAAGGCGATGGCAGTAACCACCCCATGATGCCGTTCGTTTGCGTCTAGGTTACGCGTGCCAAACAGCACAGTGAAAAGCGCCAGACCCGCCGCGACCCAGAGCGCCGTTGCATTAAGGTCTGGCAAATCCCAACCTGACGAAACTCTTTCCGGTGCACGATCCGCGAACACGGCGAATGATAATGTCACGGACTGAAGTTGAAGCGCGATGTAGGGTGTCGTGCCAACGACTGCGAGCAAGGTGACGAGCACACCCAGCAAATTCGATTTTCCATAGCGTGATGAAATCAGGTCAGCGATTGAGGTGATGCGCTGCGTTTTTCCGATGCGAACGAGTTTTCGTACAATCCACAACCAACCGACCATGACCAGCGTGGGACCGAGATAGATCGTTACAAACTCAAGCCCGGATCGCGCTGCATTTCCAACAGCACCGTAGAACGTCCATGCTGTACAGTAAATCGACAAGCTGAGCGTGTAGACGATTGGTGATTGTAGCCACCCTAGTTTGCCGAGGGCCGCGCGCCTGTCCGCGAAAAATGCAATTACAAACAAAAGCACCACATAAGCGAGGCAAACAACAATCAGCATATTGAAGCCGACCATCAGGGCGCGTCCCCTTGTTCCTGGTCCAGTTCCTTTTGTTCTTTTAAAAGATTCTGCTCCTTTAAAAGGCGCGAAAACATTGCTGAAAGCAGCACAAGCCCAAACCAGACCCCAAACAAATACAAAATGGCCGATGACGTCGATGCTGGCTCGGCTTCTGAGTTCCGGAGTAACGGCAGAATTACAAGCAAAACCCCCAGCAAAGGTAACAGATGCGCGGCATCCATTACGCGCCTGCGCCGATAGCTTTGGTTTGCCAAAAACAGCGGCTGTCGCCGATCACTCATGGTCCTGCAAGCTCGCGAACACAATTAAGAACGTCGGAGTTCGCAAAGGGTTTTGTCATAAATCTGCTTGCGCCATAATGTTCTGCCAGTTCACGATCTTTGGTTTGACCTCGAGCTGTAAGCATCAGGACAGGCAAGGCCTCGGTTTCTTCTGCTGAACGCAACTCTTGCAATATGTCAAAGCCACTCCTGTTAGGAAGCATCACGTCAAGAATAACAACGTCTGGTTTTATCTTTTGAATCGCAGACATTGCCGTTGCACCGTCAGAATGGGTTTCAACACGCCAGCCGTCCCGCGACAGGATAAACCTTACGGCCTCAATAATATTTGGTTCATCCTCTATCAGAAGGACTGTCTTGCCCATCTGCTCCCCCCTTTTGGCCGCCTTCCCTAAACGGCTGTCCGCCAACTATCAGCAAGAAATTACCTTAAGTCAAAACCCATCCGACAAAATCGATGGTTCTCGTCGTGCGACACACTCTATTTTTGGGCAAATCCGGCAGCTTGTTCCAACAGACCGAACTGTGTTGAGACCGGTCTCCGCCAACAAATCGATTGGCAGGACAAGCATTTGCACTTCGTAGACGGCGACCCCGTCAAACCCGTCCGGGTAGCGTGGTTGCGACAATGCGTAGGTCAAAAACTGACGCGGGTTGCGGCCAACTTGTTCGACAAGCGTACGTATTGGTGCCATCGGTTGCGCCAATGCCCCATAAAGAGGCCAAAGCGCGCATACAGCCCCAAACCGGGGCACATCAAACCCGGTAGTGGGTTTGCGAAAGGTCAATGTTCCCGATGCGTCGCAGGCAACACGCCCAATCCTGAGGTGCTCCGCTTTGGACGGAAGGGTCGCCAATCTCCGAAAGACAATATCAAACCCAACACCGAAATACGTTGCGAGCCGGGCCGGATCGTAGTGCATCTCTGCAGCTGCGGCCTGAAACGACGCGAGAGGCAGGGCGTCCGCGTCTGCGCGATAGGTTTGCAAATATGCTAGTATCAACGCGCGTGCGGAGAGCGTTAGCTTCACGTCGTCTTCTATCAATTGCTCGGGTGACTGCGTCTTTACGCCTTCTAGTTCTGCAACATGATAATCACGACCTTCCAGCCAGACTTCCAGTTCCTCCTGTGGCGAGGTCAGTTCGCGTTCTGCATCGCCGGCTGCATCAAGGTAGGTTACCAAACCTTCCACACTTTCTGCCAACCGCAATGCGTCTTCGTGAATGTTCGTCTGAAAGCGCCTTTGCCAGCTCGGTTCAATTTCACCCGGCTCTGCAAGAATAGAGGATGTAGACCGAATTGCCGTTACGGTAGAAAGCACCTCGTGCAAAGAAGCCGATAAGAACGGATCGTGCGTTAAACGGTCAGATAATGTTTCAACCGTTCTTTCCAGCTCTTCGACTCTGCGATGACCTGCAACCAACAATGTGGCCCACCCGGGGAATCTGCCAGCAAACTCTTCAACCCGATCAAGTTCAACAGGTAGGGTAGATTGATCTGAAGCGGCGTCTCGCAGATCAACCATCATCGCAGCTTCAGCCCCCTCAGATAAGCTCGACACGTCGGCTTTCAACACCCTCGCCAAATCCACCAGCAATTTACCTGCGATTCTGCGGCGGTTGTGTTCAATCAAATTAAGATAGGACGGCGAAATCCCAACTTCATTGGCCAATTCCGACTGCTTCAAACCCAAATCCAGACGCCTGCCCCTGATCCGGCTACCAGTCAACGTACCGCTCGACATGGAAATCTCCGTTTAAAACAATAGGTTTCTGCATCTGCGAGTTAAGTAATTTACAAAATCTTCTATCACGCTGTCTATATCTTTACAAAATTATTGTTTCGATAAAAGCAGTTGTTGCGAAATTTTCATACTCTGAGCGATACTGCACCCAGCCTGTAAAAGGCCCGCACCAGTGCAGAGGAGGCATTGGTGCACTGTATCAACGGGAGAAATTTATATGTCCTATTCGAAACCGACACGTCGCGGCTTGTTGAAAACCGGGGCCATCGCTGGCGCTGGTCTTGCTATTCCAACAATCTTTACGGCGTCGTCAGCACATGCTTTCGCTAACGAACCAACAGGCAGCAGTGTCACGCTTGGTTTTAACGTTCCGCAATCCGGCCCCTACGCAGACGAAGGTGCAGACGAATTGCGCGCCTACGAACTTGCAGTTGAGCACCTGAATGGTGGTGGTGACGGCGGCATGATGCCGACGTTCTCGTCTCAAGTGCTCGATGGCACCGGTATTTTGGGTAAAAAAGTCGAGTACGTAACTGGCGACACCCAAACCAAATCAGACGCCGCGCGTGCATCTGCCCGCTCGATGATCGAAAAAGATGGCGCAATCATGATCACCGGTGGTTCATCCTCCGGCGTTGCGATTGCTGTGCAAGGTCTCTGCCAAGAGGCAGGCGTTATCTTTATGGCTGGCCTGACCCACTCTAACGACACAACGGGTAAAGACAAAAAAGCCAACGGTTTCCGCCACTTCTTCAACGGCTACATGTCTGGTGCAGCGCTCGCACCAGTGCTTGCAGCGCGTTACGGCACCGACCGGACAGCATACCACCTGACTGCAGATTACACTTGGGGTTGGACACAGGAAGAATCGATCGCTGCCGCGACCGAGGCACTCGGCTGGTCAACCGTAGACAAAGTGCGCACACCGCTTGCAGCAACAGACTTCTCGTCCTACATCGCACCGGTTCTGAACTCCGGCGCTGACGTATTGGTGCTGAACCACTACGGCGGTAACATGGTGAACTCGCTGACCAACGCGGTTCAGTTTGGCCTGCGTGACAAGCAAGTGAACGGCAAGAACTTCGAAATCGTCGTTCCGCTCTATTCACGCCTGATGGCTCGTGGTGCTGGTGAAAACGTTAAGGGCATTCTTGGCTCGACGAACTGGCACTGGTCACTTCAGGATGAAGGTTCAAAAGCTTTCGTTCGGTCGTTTGGTCAGAAATATGGCTTCCCGCCATCACAGGCCGCGCACACAGTATACTGTCAGACCCTGCTTTATGCAGACGCAGTTACACGCGCCGGATCGTTCAACCCATGTGCGGTTGTCGAAGCGCTCGAAGGCTACGAGTTCGACGGTCTTGGCAACGGTCCAACTCTTTATCGTGCAGATGACCACCAGTGCTTCAAAGACGTGCTTGTGGTGCAGGGTAAAGAGAACCCGGAAAACGAATTCGACCTTCTCGAAGTTGTTGAAGTTACTCCGGCAGCTCAGGTTACCTACCCAGCAGATCACCCAATGTTTGCGGGTGGCAACCTGGGTGAATGTAACCCAGGCGCATAAGCCTAAACAATCACCGGTCGCGCGTTTTGCGCGGCCGGACCTTGCTGACAGGCCCTTCCGCGGGCCTTTCATTGCAACGTTGATCCAAAGGATCAGGCAACCAAAAGAACTGGGTGGCATACGATGGACGCGCTCCTTCTACAAATTCTCAATGGTCTGGACAAAGGCAGTGCATACGCGCTGATCGCGTTGGGCCTTACTCTCATCTTCGGCACGCTAGGTGTTGTGAACTTTGCCCACGGGGCCTTGTTTATGATTGGTGCGTTCTGTGCAGTGACGCTGCAAAAGATCCTCAGCCTGAGCTCGACGACACTTGATCCGACAAAAACCGATTTCCTTGGCAACCCAGCCAAGATCGAAACACCCTATGTCGAATCCTGGTTCGGGCCAGAGATCGGCGCCGCCCTGATCGACTGGTCGGTTCCTCTTGGCATTTTGTTTGCCATTCCGATCATGATCAGCATCGGCTTTATCATGGAACGTGGCCTGATCAAGCATTTCTACAAGCGCCCACACGCTGATCAGATTCTTGTAACCTTTGGTCTTGCCATTGTGCTGCAGGAAGTCATCAAGCATTTTTATGGTGCCAACCCGATCCCAACCCCCGCCCCCGACGCGTTTCGCGGATCATTCGACTTTGGCTCAATGCTTGGGTTTGACCCAAACGTGATCATTTACCCCTACTGGCGGTTGGTCTACTTCTTCTTCTCCGTCTTGATCATTGGTGGCGTCTTTGCCTTCCTGCAATTCACCACCTTCGGTATGGTCGTTCGCGCGGGCATGGCTGATCGCGAAACCGTTGGTCTGCTTGGTATCAACATCGACAAACGCTTCACAATCATGTTTGGCATCGCCGCTGCAGTGGCTGGACTAGCCGGTGTTATGTACACACCCATCAACTCGCCCAACTATCACATGGGCATGGACTTTCTGGTCCTGAGCTTCGTCGTCGTTGTTGTTGGCGGCATGGGTTCTCTTCCAGGCGCGGTGCTCGCGGGCTTTATGCTGGGTATTCTCGAAAGCTTTGCTTCGATGAACCAAATCAAAGCCATTTTCCCTGGTATCGACCAGATCATCATTTATCTGGTTGCCATTCTCATCCTGCTCACACGCCCACGCGGGCTAATGGGTCGTAAAGGCGTGATGGAGGATTAATTCATGCTAGGTCTAGAAAATAAAGACACAAAGTTCCTGTTGGTCGTTGTGGCGCTGACTTTGTGCACGCCGATCATCCTTCAACCCTTTCCGGAAGGCTCGTCGCTGGCGCAGTTCAACGCTGGCTATCCAGATTTGATGCAACGTTTCGCTATCTTTGGTATCTTTGCCATTGGTTTTAACATCCTCTTCGGCCTGACTGGTTACCTTTCGTTTGGCCACGCAGCCTTTCTGGGTGTCGGCTCTTACTCGACCGTCTGGATGTTCAAGTTGCTGTCCTACAATGTTCTGCCGGGGCTTGTCCTTGCGGTTATCACTTCGGGCATCTTCGCGCTGTTCATCGGGTATATCTCTCTGCGTCGCTCGGGCATCTATTTCTCGATCCTGACGCTGGCTTTCGCGCAAATGAGCTTTAACCTTGCCTATTCAGTGTTGACACCAATCACCAATGGCGAAACTGGACTACAGGTTTACACTGATGATCCACAGTATCTGATGGGTGAAGGCGCGCTGACGACAACCCATGTTTTCGGTCTGGCAATGAACAAATCACTCATTGTGCCGATTGGGGGGTGGGAGTTTAACTTTAACGTTGGCTATTATTTCTGTGCAATCATCGCCATCCTCGCCTTTTACGTTAGCCTGCGCATTTTCCGGTCACCTTTCGGGCTGATGCTGCGTGCTGTTAAATCTAACCAGCAACGGATGAACTACACGGGCCTGAATTCTCGTCCCTACACACTTGCTGCATTTGTGATTTCAGGCATGTATGCCGGTCTGGCTGGCGGACTTCTCGCTTCGATGGACCCACTAGCTGGTGCCGAGCGCATGCAGTGGACCGCGAGCGGTGAGGTCGTCATCATGACGATCCTCGGCGGCGCAGGTACATTGATGGGTCCCGTACTTGGTGCAGGATTTATCAAATATTTCGAGAACATCTTCTCCAAGATCAATGACAACGTGCTGCACGGCTGGTTCAGCTTCTTGCCTGACGGTATTGAAGATTTCTTCATCAATGTTGTTAACCCCTTCTTCGGTGAAGGCTGGCATCTGACACTTGGTCTGCTGTTCATGTGTGTAGTGATCTTCCTGCCAGGTGGTCTGATGGAAGGTGGACAACGGATTTTGAACCTTCTTAAACGTAAATCCAAAGACACCGCTGATGACGACCCTGCGCACCACCCGAAACAATCGCCTCACGTGGCCGAATAAGAAGGATACAAAACAATGGGTATTCTCGAAATCAAAGGTGTCGGCAAACGCTTTGGCGGTCTGCAAGCGCTCGGAGATGTTAACCTCAGCGTAGAGGAAAATACCGTACATGCGATCATCGGGCCAAATGGTGCTGGTAAGTCCACCTTGCTCAATTGCCTGATCGGTAAGCTGATCCCGGATACCGGCAGTGTCATGTTCGACGGGCAGTCAGTTCTAGGCCGCTCGCCACATGAGATCAACCAAATGGGCATTTCAAGGGTGTTCCAAACACCCGAGATCTTCGGTGACCTAACGGTCTTTGAAAATATGCTGATCCCTTGCTTTGCAAAGCGGGATGGTTCTTTTAGGCTTCATGCCTTTGAAACCATCCCTGCAGAAAAGGAAATCGTCGAAAAAGCGGTTTCAATGCTCGAAGACGTAAACATGCAGGACAAGACCCATATGAATGCCGCATCGCTGTCACGCGGCGACAAACGTCGTCTCGAAATGGCAATGTGTCTGGTGCAGGAACCAAAGCTCCTGCTGCTTGATGAACCAACCGCCGGTATGGCACGTGCTGATACCAACAACACGATTGATCTTTTGAAAGAGATCAAAGCCAAGCGTGACATTACCATGGCGATTATCGAGCATGACATGCATGTGGTTTTCTCACTTGCAGAACGGATCACTGTTCTTGCTCAGGGGACACCGCTTGTCGAAGACACGCCGGAAAACATCAAAGGGCACCCCAAGGTTATGGAAGCATACCTTGGCCAAACCCAACAATAGGAGGCGACAATGAACGCACTTCCAAAAAACGCCAATCATGCGTCAACCGCCCCCGCTTATTTTTCGGTCTGGGATCTGCACGCTTACTACGGCGAAAGCTATATCGTGCAAGGTGTCAGCTTTAACGTGCACGAAGGTGAAATCCTTGCCCTTCTGGGACGCAACGGTGCCGGTAAAACCTCAACGCTGCGCGCAATTGCGCGGCTCGACAACCCTTCACTGACACATGGTGAAATCTGGCTGGACCACGAACGTCTGCATACCATGAAATCACATGAGGCGGCGGTTGCAGGTATGGCGCTTGTCCCCGAAGATCGCCGTATCATCGCCGGCCTTACGGTTGAGGAAAATTTGCAGCTTGCACAAATCATTGAACCTGTCGGCTGGTCACTTGAGCGGATCTACGACCTCTTTCCCCGTATGGGTGAGCGTCGCAAACAAGAAGGCGTAACCCTGTCTGGTGGTGAGCAGCAAATGCTTGCAATCGCGCGTGCGCTGGCCCGTGATATCAAAGTTCTTTTGCTTGACGAACCATACGAGGGCCTGGCCCCGGTGATTGTTGACGAGATTGAGAAAACACTCAACGTCATCAAAGAGCAAGGTATTACGACCGTGATCGTAGAGCAAAACGCGATCCGCGCTCTTAACCTGGCTGATCGCTCAGTCATTCTTGATACAGGCACAGTCGTATTTGACGGCACCGCAAAAGAGGTGCTTGATAACGCGGAATTGCGCGCCGAGTATCTGGCTATCTGATTAAAGACGCAGACAGCTTTGTTCTGTCTGCGTACCCTTGCAAGAGAGTTTTTCATAATCATGACCGACAAAACCTATCCACCCACCGCTGAATTCGCTGCCAATGCCCATGTGGATAAAGCCAAATATCAGGAAATGTATGCCGCCTCGATCGCTGATCAAGATGGTTTCTGGCGCGAGCATGGAAAACGCATCGACTGGATCAAACCCTATACATCGGTCAAGGATGTCACTTTCGCCTATGGCGAAGTTGACATCAAATGGTTCGCGGACGGTACATTGAATGTCTCTGCCAACTGCATCGACAGGCATCTTGCAACCCGGGGCGACCAAACAGCAATCATCTGGGAACCCGATAGCCCAGACGAGCAAGCGCTCCACATCACTTACAAAGAACTGCACGCCAACACATGTCGCATGGCCAATGTGCTGAAAGACCTAGGTGTTACCAGGGGCGATCGTGTCGTACTCTATATGCCGATGATCCCAGAGGCCGCATATGCGATGCTGGCCTGCACGCGTATCGGTGCGGTCCACTCGATCGTCTTCGCGGGCTTTAGCCCAGACGCGTTGGCAAACAGGATCAATGATTCAGAGGCTAAAGTCGTCATCACCGCAGACGAGGCCCCGCGTGGCGGACGCAATACAGCTCTGAAATCCAACACAGACGCAGCTTTGCTGCATTGCTCGGACAAAGTCAAAAACCTTGTTGTGAAACGTACCGGTGGACAAACGACATGGAAAGAAGGCCGCGACTACGACTATAACCTTCTTGCTGCAGCCACCTCTCCAGATTGCGAACCTGAAGAGATGAATGCCGAAGATCCACTATTCATCCTATACACCTCGGGCTCCACCGGAAAACCCAAAGGGGTTGTACATACCTCTGGCGGCTATCTGGTCTACGCGTCAATGACGCAAGAGTATGTTTTTGACTACCACAAAGGCGATGTCTTCTGGTGCACAGCAGATGTTGGCTGGGTCACGGGTCACAGCTATATTGTCTACGGTCCCCTCGCGAACGGCGCAACAACAGTTATGTTCGAAGGGGTGCCAACCTATCCTGATGCGTCCCGCTTTTGGCAGGTTTGCGAAAAGCATAAGGTCAACCAGTTCTATACCGCGCCCACGGCGATCCGTGCTTTGATGGCGCATGGCAATGAGCCGGTTGAAAAATGCGATTTGTCAGATCTCAAGGTTCTTGGCACAGTCGGCGAGCCAATCAATCCCGAAGCCTGGAACTGGTACAATGACGTTGTCGGCAAAGGGAATTGCCCAATTGTGGACACCTGGTGGCAAACCGAAACCGGGGGCCACTTACTTACCCCACTCCCCGGCGCAACCACCACAAAACCTGGCTCTGCCACCCTGCCCTTCTTCGGGATAGAGCCTGTCATTCTTGAGCCGACAAGTGGTGCCGAAATTAATGAGACCGAAGCTGAAGGCGTGCTTTGCATCAAAGACAGCTGGCCCGGACAGATGCGCACCGTCTATGGCGATCACGAGCGTTTCCAGCAAACCTATTTCTCTGACTACAAAGGTTACTACTTTACCGGTGACGGATGTCGCCGCGACGCAGATGGTTACTACTGGATCACGGGGCGCGTTGACGACGTGATCAATGTCTCAGGCCATCGCATGGGCACAGCAGAGGTTGAAAGTGCCCTCGTCGCACATGCCCAAGTCGCGGAATCTGCGGTTGTGGGCTACCCTCACGACATCAAAGGTCAGGGCATCTATGCCTATGTAACTTTGATGAACGGCGTCGAACCAACTGAAGAGCTGCGTAAAGAACTGGAAAAATGGGTTCGCACTGAGATCGGCCCAATCGCCAAACCCGATCTCATTCAATGGGCGCCCGGCCTTCCAAAAACCCGCTCCGGGAAAATCATGCGCCGGATTCTACGCAAAATTGCCGAAAACGATTTTGGTGCACTTGGAGATACATCGACACTCGCCGATCCTTCCGTCGTGGATGAGTTGATCGAAAATCGTATGAACAGAAGCTAACATAACTCTTTCTTTATTCTCTAAATATCCCCGCCGGAGGCTTGAAAGTTGAAAAATCTTATCTAAGATTTTTTGCCTCCGGCGGGGATATTTTAGGGAAAAAGAAAGGTATTTAGTTAAATCTCAACCGGCGGTACAGGCGGGGACGCCGATGACCGCGGATGAAGAAAGCACCTCGTCGCGTCTATGGCGGCGAGGTGTAACTCTATCTAACTTCGGCGATTGGCCAGTATTAATTCCAACCGCTTCATTTCCCTCAAAACACGATCCGCCTGCATCTTTGGCATCAAACTTAGTTTAAGTTGAGTTGCCATCAGGATAAGGACTGCACCTGATAGCCCCCACTTTACTGCTGACAAAAGTTCGGTGGTGTTGAAAAAATATATGGCGCACCAGACTCCTGCTAAAAACAGGATGGCCTGCGTGATCATAATGACCCATGTAACCCAGCCGAGTTTACCGCTGAACTGGCTCAATCCCAGTTGAAACCAACCCTGCTCTGACGTGGCCTCAATGATCTCGCGATCTTCTTCGCGCAATGCCTCTTCGATCAGTTCATCAAGTCTGCTCATCACATGCTCCTTTCAAAGCGTCTTTCAGTTTTGCTCTCGCGTGCATCAGCCGTGTTTTCACGGTACCGCGAGGTATATCTAATGCGATGGCCACCTCGGCCACGCTCATATCTTCCAAGTAAAACAGGGCAATGGTCGCTGCCTGATCAGGGGGTAAGCTTGACATTGCTTTGCGCACTGCGCGTGCATCTGAAGCTGCTTCACCAACGTCCGGCATACTAGTTTCTGTTTCGACAGAAACTGCTGCCGATAATGCCCGTCGCGCAACATTCCCTCTAACAAATCGCGCAGCCCGCCGGGTTACAATTCTTGTCGCCCAGGCTGCAAAGGCGCGCGCTTCTCGCAGCCCGTGCAGACCACGCAGGATTTCAATCCAGGCCTCTTGTACAATATCACGTGCATCTTCAGCACGACCCGACAGGCGCATCGCGTGAACCAGCAACCTTGGACCACGAAGCCTTACCAACTGGTCCAGCGCACGGGAGTCACCCGCCTGCGCGCGCAGCACAAGCAACTCTTCCAAGCTCCGTTCGGCCTGTTTCATCTGCCTCAATCCACCATGTTTCTGTATATAAGGTGGCACGCCAAGCCAAATCGGTTCAAAAGAAAAGGCGCGGCCGAAGCCGCGCCTGCTTTGATTTTAAATTTGACCAGGGCTATTTCAGTGCTGCATCCGTGATTGAGTGAGTCCATGCACCTTCGGGTGCTGCGGAAATAACCGGGTCAGACCCGCCGGCCAACAGCGTTGCGACCGTGCGATCATAAGCTGCGACATCAAGCGCGCCGTCAGACCCCGCTGTAAGCTTGGCAATCTCGCCCATCATACGGCGTTGGTGCTTTTCAGTTTGTGCACCGGTTTCATCGTTTTCGAGCACGATGTCTGCTGCTGCATCCGGGTTTTCCTCGGCCCATTTCCAGCCGCGCATGGATGCACGTACAAACCTTACAAGTTGGCCCTGAAAAGCTTCGTCTGCCAGCCTTTCTTCCAGAACATAAAGGCCATCTTCAAGTGTCGCCACACCCTGATCTTCGTATTTAAAGGTCACAAGGTCATCAGCGCCAAGGCCCGCATCAATGATCTGCCAGTATTCATTGTAAGTCATGGTTGAAACGCAGTCTGCCTGCCCTTGCAGGATCGGATCAACGTTAAAGCCTTGCTTCAGCACGGTCACGCCGTCACCGCCATCTGTCGACAGACCAAGCGTTCCCATCCAGCTGAGGAACGGGTATTCGTTACCATAGAACCAGACGCCCAATGTCCGACCGGCAAAATCTGCAGGCGTTTCAACACCCGAATCTTTGCGGCAGGTCAGCATCATCCCGGACGACGCAAAGGGTTGCGCGATATTAACGAGCGGCAAGCCTTGTTCACGTGCGGCAAGTGCTGATGGCATCCAGTCGATCACCACATCAGCGCCACCGCCCGCAATAACCTGAGCAGGTGCAACATCCGGGCCACCCGGCAGGATGGTTACATTCAGGTCTTCTTCATCGTAAAAGCCGTTTTCGAGCGCTACGTAGTAGCCAGCGAATTGCGCTTGCGTTACCCATTTCAGCTGCAGCGTCAGATCATCTGCCGCTTCAGCCATACTGGCCCCAAACGCCATCGCGCCCGCCAGTGCAGTTGTCAGCATTTTCTTCATTTCAGTCTCCCATGTTGAATTTATTTTTGATTCAGCTTCGTTGTGACGGGTGCCAGAAGGTAACCCCTTTTTCTATCATTGCGACCACCCCATAAAACGCTGATCCGGCAAGCGCTGCAACGGTGATCTCTGCCCAGACCATATCAAGCGACAGACGGCCGACCTCTGTTGAGATGCGAAATCCCATTCCGCGAATGGGCGAGCCAAAGAATTCCGCCACGATTGCACCGATAAGCGCCAGTGTTGTCGAAATCTTCAACCCATTGAAAATAAACGGCATTGCCGCAGGAAGGCGTAGTTTCAGCAATGTCTGCGGATAACTAGCGCCATAAGTGCGCATCAGATCACGCTGCATATGATCGCTTGCCGCGAGCCCCTGCACAGTATTCACCAGCATCGGGAAAAACACCATCACAACAACAACGGCGGCCTTCGAGTGCCAGTCAAACCCGAACCACATCACAAGGATGGGCGCGGTGCCAATAATCGGCAGCGCCGCGATAAAGTTGCCAACCGGCAGCAAACCGCGCTGCAAAAATGGCGATCTGTCGATCATGACAGCCGTCAGGAAGGCGGCACCGCAACCAATAATGTACCCGCTCAATGCGCCTTTGACGAATGTCTGAACAAAATCGACCCAAAGGATATCAAGCGAACTTGCAAACTGAGTGGCAATTGCTGTTGGCGGAGGAAGGATTACATTTGGCACCTGAAGCCCACGCACCAACCCTTCCCAGACGACGAGCAAAGTGATCCCAAAAACTGCGGGTACAAACAGTTTGACCAATCGCGTCCCGCGCAGAGGCGAATTTGCCAGCCAGAAATTTATCCAGGTCATGACGGCCCAAAAAGCCAAAGATCCGATCACCCAGCTCATGGCTTCATCCCCATACGGCGCAGGGTTCCCCGCTGCAGCGTCCCAATAAGACCCACAAGTGCGGCGGCCAGAACCGCAGCCCCGATAAGCGCGGCCCAGATTTGCAGCGTTTGCCCATAGTAGCTACCGGTCAGCATACGCCCGCCAAGACCCCGGATCGGGCTTGCAGAAAGCTCTGCCACGATGGCACCAACCAGAGAGGCGGCTATGCCGATTTTCAGCGATGTAAAGAAATAGGGCATCGAAGACGGAAGGCGCAATTTCCAGAAAGTCGCCGCGCCGCTGGCGCTATAAGTGCGCATAAGATCAAGCTGCATCGCGTCTGGGGCGCGCAGGCCTTTGACCATACCGACAACCACAGGAAAGAAACTAAGGTAGGCCGCGATCACCGCTTTCGGCAGCAAGCCCTTCATGAATGCGGGTTGCGTTCCGAACAGGGCTTCCGATGTTTCCTTGCCCAGAAAATCTGTCGCGCCGATCGTGTTCATCACAACAACCAGCATCGGTGCAATTGCCAATATGGGAATGGTCTGGCTTGCAATGGCCCAAGGCATCACGCTCATATCCATCGCGCGGGAATAAACGATCCCCACAGCAAGCAATACGCCAAGACCAGTGCCAAAGATGAAGCCAAGCAATGTCGCGCTGAGCGTTATCCAACCATGAAAAATCAAGCTTCGTTTTGAAGTGATATTTTTTTCAAACGTCGTCTGCCAAAGCTCGGTGACCACCTGATGCGGTGCCGGCAGCACTGGCCGTTCTTGCGCTAACGTATCAGTAACAATTTCGGAAAGGCTAAGTTCAACACCCGCGCGTTCGGCCTGATCCAGCGCCCATTTGCTATTCATCAAGATGGCGCCTGCATACCAGATTGCCATCAATGCCGCGACAACGGTGAGGATGGGAATAATCGACCTCATGCGTATATCTTTCGAATTAGCATCATTACACAAGCTATTGTATTTACGTCTTTATCATGCATCGTCACCATGCCCCGCACGTAGCCCCTCACGTACCCGGTGCGCGATATCGATGAATTCCTGCGTATCGCGAATATCCAGGCTACGGTCTTTTGGTAGCGTGCTCTGTATAATATCGGTGATCCGCCCGGGACGCGGGCTCATGACGACAATTTTTGTCGAGAGGTAGACCGCTTCGGGGATTGAGTGGGTAACAAAACCAATGGTCTTTTCCGTACGTGCCCAAAGCTCCAGTAACTGTTCGTTCAGATGGTCCCGTACAATTTCATCCAGCGCCCCAAAGGGCTCATCCATCAGCAGAATGTCAGCGTCAAACGCCAGCGCCCGTGCAATGCTCGCGCGCTGCTGCATTCCACCAGAAAGCTGCCAAGGAAATTTTTTACCAAATCCTTTTAGATCAACAAGTTCAAGAACCTTGTTAACGTGCTCTGCCATCTCAGCCTTGCTGAACCCCATGATCTCGAGCGGTAGTTTGATGTTGCCCGCTATCGTGCGCCATGGGTAAAGGCCTGCTGCCTGAAACACATAGCCATAGGCGCGGTTACGGCGTGCCTCGTCCGCGGACATGCCGTTTACGGTAATGGAGCCGTTGCTTGGCTCTTCAAGCGCCGCCATTGCCCGAAGGAACGTGGTTTTCCCACACCCGGACGGGCCAATGAAACTGACAAAATCACCCTTGTTGATGGTCAGGTTCACATCCTTCAGTGCGTGAACCGGCCCATCGTTCGTCTGAAACGTTAGATCTAGATTGTTTGCTTCGATTACAACGCCTTGATCCAAGACATCCCCCTGTCAATCGCCCCGTTCTGGGGTCTCTGTGTCATTACGAGCCCACATAGTGGACTCGCTAATATCAGATCCCCGCCGGAATGTTCAGCGGATCACGCTCAATCTTGCGTGGAGAGTTCAGTGCTTTCCACTGGCTAAGCGCGGTGTGCGCTGACGGGAAGGCTGGGCGCGGCACGAATCGGCCTCGTCCCGGTTGTGGCTGGCTGTTCTGTCCCCAGGCCCAGATCACTTCACCCCGGCTTAGGGTGTAGCGGCTTTGCGCACTCACGTTGAAGCCCTCGAACACATTATAGTCGAGCACGGAATGGTGGTTCGCAGGCGAGATGGTTTTGGAAATTTTCGGGTCCCAAACCACGATATCAGCATCGGCGCCTTCGACAAGCGCACCTTTTTTAGGATATATATTCAATATCTTGGCGACGTTTGTTGAAGTGGCTGCGACAAATTCATTTGGCGTAAGCCGCCCGGTTTCGACGCCTTCGGTCCAGAGCACGGCCAGCCGTTCCTCAAGCCCGTTCGAGCCATTCGGAATGATCCGGAAATCATCGCGGCCTGCGCGTTTTTGTTCGGTGTTAAAGGCCGCGTGGTCCGTTGCAACAACCTGCAGGCTGCCCGCCTGAAGCCCGGCCCAGAGACTGTCCTGATGATCCTTGCTGCGGAACGGTGGTGACATGACGCGGCGCGCTGCATGATCCCAGTCTTTGTTGAAATACTCAGACTCATCCAATGTCAGGAACTGGATCAGCGGTTCACCATAGACCCGCATGCCTTTTTGACGCGCACGGCGGATCGCCTCATGCGTCTGTTCGCAACTCACATGCACGATGTAAAGCGGCACACCTGCGGTATCGGCAATGGTGATCGCGCGGTTTGCGGCCTCACCTTCCAGTTCCGGTGGGCGCGAATAGGCGTGGCCCTCTGGCCCCGTGATGCCCTGATCGAAATATTTCTGCTGAAGCTCTGCCACCAGGTCACCGTTTTCGGCGTGAACCATCGGCAGCGCACCAAGTTCCGCGCAGCGCTTGAAGCTCGCGAACATCTCGTCATCTTCAATCATCAACGCGCCTTTGTAGGCCATGAAATGCTTGAAGGAATTGACGCCCATCTTCACCGCGTCTTCCATCTCGGTGAAAACATTCTCATTCCAGCCGGTGATCGCCATGTGATAGCCAATGTCGGAACAGATTTGCGGCGCGGATTTGCGGTGCCATTCGTTGATCGCGTTCTTTATAGAGCCGTCAGCCCCCGGTAGGCAGAAATCAACCACCATCGTGGTGCCACCTGCTGCTGCGGCCCATGTGCCGGATTCAAAGGTTTCCGCCGCCGTTGTGCCCATGAATGGCATTTCAAGGTGCGTGTGCGGGTCAATCCCACCGGGGATCACATAGGCGCCTTCGGCGTCGATATATTCATCACCCTTCAGGTCCTCGCCAATCTGCTTGATCACCTCGCCCTCAATCAGGACATCGGCCTTCCAAGTGCGGTCTGCCGTGCAGACGGTGCCGTTTTTGATGACTTTGGTCATTGATCTTCTCCCTATTCCACAATTCCCGCCGTTTCGACCACCGCGTGCATCAACACATCTGCCCCGGCTGTGGCCCATTCCTTGGAAATCTCCTCGGCCTCATTATGGCTTAGCCCGTCAACACAGGGGCACATGATCATTGCGGTTGGGGCGACGCGGTTGATCCAACAGGCGTCGTGCCCCGCGCCGGAAATTATGTTGCGGTGGGAATAGCCCAGCCGTTCAGCGGCATTGCGCACGGCAGACACACAGGTTTCGTCAAAGGTGACAGGGTCAAACCCACCAACCTTTTCAAACTCAACCCCAAGACCCATTTCATCGCAAATCGCCTGCGCACCAGTTTTTAGCCGGGCTTCCATATCTTCGATCACTGCCAGATCGGGCGAGCGGAAATCAACAGTGAACACCACCTTGCCCGGGATCACGTTGCGCGAGTTCGGGTAAACATCAATATGGCCTGCCGCACCCACAGCATCGGGTGCGTGGCTAAGCGCGATCTGATTGACCAGTTCCAACACATGGGCAAGGCCAAGCCCAGCATCCTTGCGCATCGGCATGGGGGTAGAGCCTGTGTGGCTGTCCTTGCCAGTGATTGTCACTTGCGTCCAGCTCAGGCCCTGACCGTGGGTGACAACGCCAATGTCTTTGCCTTCGATCTCAAGAATAGGGCCCTGTTCGATGTGAAGTTCAAAGAAGGCATGCATCTTGCGCGCGCCAACCTCTTCATCACCCCGCCAGCCGATGCGTTTTAGCTCGTCCCCGAATTTCTTACCTTCAGCATCTTCGCGCTCATAAGCCCAGTCCTGCGTGTGCATCCCGGCAAACACGCCTGACGCTAACATTGCGGGGGCATAACGTGTGCCTTCTTCGTTCGTCCAGTTGGTCACAACGATGGGATGTTTGGTCTTGATCCCAAGGTCGTTCAGCGTGCGCAGGATTTCGAGCCCGCCAAGAACCCCAAGCACCCCGTCGTATTTACCACCCGTCGGTTGGGTGTCGAGGTGAGAGCCAACATAGACCGGCAACGCCTCAGGGTCTGTTCCTTCACGCCGGGCAAACATGTTGCCCATGGTGTCGAGCCCCATCGTGCAACCCGCCGCTTCGCACCAGCTTTGGAACAGCGCACGGCCTTCGCCGTCTTCATCTGTCAGGGTCTGGCGGTTATTGCCACCCGCAATGCCAGGGCCGATCTTGGCCATTTCCATCAAAGACTCCCAAAGGCGTTCGCCATTGATTTTGAGGTTCTCACCGGGTGCAGCCATTTTCTCTCTCCCTAGGTCGTGTCAGGTGCCGGGGCCTTCTGCCTCTTGCAATTTTTTACATCCTGACCGTATGGTCAAGATAACACGACCACAACCTGACCAACCGGTCAAGAAAATTCTGGATGGTTTTTGCAATGCCTATAGCCCAGCGCCCCGCCCGCAAAAAAGATATTCGGCAGGAGAATGAAAAGCTCATTTTGGAAGCAGCCGAAAAAGTCTTTGCAGAAGCGGGGTTTGGCGGGGCAACCATGCAATTGATCGCGGATGTGGCCGGGCTGCCCAAGGCCAATCTGCACTATTATTTCCCAACAAAAGAATCGCTCTACCGTCAGGTCGTTCAGAACATTTTTCAGGTCTGGCTGCAGGCCGCAGACATCTTTGATGCCGCCCCCGGCCCTGCCGAGGGAATCGGGGCATACATTGACGCAAAGATGGAAATCAGCCGCAGGCACCCCGCTGGCTCTAAAGTCTGGGCGTCAGAAGTGATGCATCGTGCACCCGTTATTCAGGATTATCTGGAGAACACTTTGAAAGATTGGACGGATGGGCGAATGGCTGTCATTCAACGCTGGATTGACGCAGGTTTGATGGACCCGATCAACCCACGCCATCTGCTTTACATGCTTTGGGCCACAACCCAGCACTATGCCGACTTTGGTCATCAGATTGAAACGCTGAACAACGGCAAACCCTTGTCTGACAAAGACTGGGCAGAGGCGAAGGTATCTGTAAAAGAGATCATTCTCAAAGGTATCGGGGTAGTTCCTGTTGACAAAAATACCGGTTAATCCTGCTACATTGGGTAAACTCATTAGATTAGGGCGCAGCGTCCATCTGATTTTATTGTTCAAATTGCGCTGAACGTTTATAGAAAAGAACCCGCCCGGGCATTTGACAAAGCTATTTTTGGGAAGACGCATGACTCAACCGCGCACACGCATTCAGCAGAAGAATATCACCACAATTCTGGATGCCGCGTTAGAGGTGTTTTCGCAGTATGGGTATCGCGGTTCCACGCTGGATCAAATTGCTTTGGCATCCGGGTTGTCAAAGCCAAACCTGCTTTATTATTTTCCGTCGAAAGATGCGATCCATATCGCGCTTTTGTCGAGCCTTATGGACACATGGCTTGACCCGCTGCGCGCGATGGACTCCAAGGGGGATCCGAAACAGGAAATCCTGTCTTACATGCACCGCAAACTTGAAATGAGCCGCGATTACCCCCGTGAAAGCCGCTTGTTTGCGAACGAAATCATACAAGGCGCACCGCGGATCAAAGAGACGATCAACGGAGAATTGAAAGAACTGGTGGATGCGAAGGCAAAGGTCATTCAGAACTGGATTTCTGAAGGAAAGATAGCCAACGTAAACCCGCACCATCTGATCTTTTCAATCTGGTCCCTGACCCAGCACTACGCCGACTTTGACGTTCAGGTCCGAAGTGTTCTGGCTGGCAAGGAAGATGACCCATACCCGGAGGCAAAAGCGTATCTGGACCTTTTGTTCACCAAGCTGCTGACACCTTAGAAAAGAGAAGGCCGCAAGGAGTTTGGGCGGACTTTGCGGGATAAAACGAACGCTGAGCTTGACAGCGACGCCATTCGATTATTCAGTCCAGACATGCAAAGTCGCCTTCACATAAGCCATCCAGAACTGAACACGGAGCTTCGGTCAAAAGCTTTCGATGAGGCATATATTGACGTTCTTAGGAATATTGAGAGCGTTCATCCCGACCTCTCGACGGAAGTTCTAAAACTTCTGCAAATTGAAGGGAGTATCGCTGACTACTCACCATCATCGGATCAGATTCGAGCCCTAGATGAACGGTACTTTGACCTCGAAAAACGTGGGAAACTGAATTTATCAAAAAACTACTTTTGTGCCGCCAGATTTTCGGCTGCATGCAAATATTTACAATCTGCGGCAACCTTTGACGACCCTTGCAATGCTGTTTACGAGGCGCAACATTCAAGAGTTTAGGAACCAATTAGGTCCCGAACAAACCATCACACCTTGCCGACCTCCTCCCAAACGAAAACACCCCGACACAAGGCCGGGGTGAAGGTGGGGTTTAAAACCCTGGGAAATCTGTCATCCGCCTAAGGTCGGCTCCGAAACTGCGGATGGGTTGTTTGGATGCGTTGTCCAGTTTGCGTATTCGGACGGAACCTTTTCGCCTGTGCGCGGGTCTGTCTGACCCGGCTGCATGGGTTCCATCGTGATACAGTCCTCAATCGGGCAAACATCAACGCACAGGTTGCAGGCGACACATTCGTCATCCATCACCTCAAACACGCGATCTTCGGACATTGAAATCGCCTGATGGCTGGTATCTTCGCAAGCGGCATAACACCGGCCGCAACTGATACAGGCATCCTGATCGATCTTGGCTTTGGCAATGTAGTTGAGGTTCAAATACTGCCAGTCGGTAACATTTGGCACGGCTTTGCCAACAAAATCGTCGACAGAGCTATACCCTTTTTCATCCATCCAAGCAGAGAGACCCGAACACATTTCCTGAACGATTTTAAAACCATAGGTCATAACGGCGGTACATACCTGAACATTACCGCACCCAAGCGCCATGAATTCCGCAGCATCACGCCATGTGGTAACACCGCCGATGCCTGATATCGGCAAACCCGCTGTTTCCGGATTGCGTGCGATTTCCGCGACCATATTCATTGCGATCGGTTTGACTGCCGGGCCACAGTAGCCGCCGTGGGTTCCTTTGCCGTCAATCATTGGCTCTGGTGACATTGCATCCAGATTCACCGAGGTGATCGAATTGATCGTGTTGATCAGGCTGACGGCATCTGCGCCACCGCGCTTGGCTGCCTCTGCCGGGCGACGAATATCGGTGATATTTGGCGTCAGCTTTACGATCACAGGCATCCGGGTATTTTGCTTGCACCAGCGTGCCACCATTTCGATGTATTCAGGCACCTGCCCTACAGCAGAACCCATACCACGTTCCGCCATGCCATGTGGGCATCCGAAGTTAAGCTCTATACCATCCGCGCCGGTTTCTTCGACGACGGGCAAAATCGCCTTCCATGCGGCTTCTTCGCAAGGCACCATAAGTGATACAATCATCGCCCGATCCGGGTAATCACGCTTTACAGCCTTGATTTCGCGTAGATTTGTCTGAAGCGGGCGATCCGTGATCAGCTCAATATTGTTCAGTCCCAAAAGCCGCCTGTCGGCCCCGTAAATCGCGCCATAACGTGGACCGTTTACATTAACCACGGGCGGGCCTTCCGACCCAAGTGTTTTCCAGACAACACCACCCCATCCGGCCTCAAACGCGCGGCGGACGTTGTATTCCTTGTCCGTTGGCGGTGCCGAAGCGAGCCAGAACGGGTTCGGGGATTTGATCCCCAGAAAATTTGCAGAAATATCAGCCATATTTATTCCTCCTCTCAGCCCATCAGGCTTTGGTGGATGTCTTCGGCAGCATCGCGGCCTTCGGCCACAGCTGTCACTGTAAGGTCGTCCCCGCCAGTGGCGCAGTCCCCGCCAGCCCAGACGTTGTTAACCGACGTACGCCCCGCATCACTAACAGCGATTTTGCCGCCCTCCAGAGTGATCCCTTCAGGCGTTTCACCAAGCGTCTGGCCGATTGCCTTTAACACTTGATCCGCAGGCAGGCGAAATGTCTCGCCAGTGCCACGCAGGCCGTCGCTGGTGGTTTCGGTATATTCGAACTCCACTTCCTGAACGGCCCCATTGCCATGCACCTTCACAGGTTGCGCATTTTCAAGAATGCGCACCCCCGCCGATGCTGCGAGATCCTGCTCAAACCCTGAGGCCCCCATCTGATCACGGCCACGGCGATAGGCGATCGTCACGTTTTCAGAACCAAGCAGTTTTGATTGTACGGCCGCATCGACAGCCGTCATCCCGCCCCCGATGACAACAACATTTCGCCCAACAGGAATGGTTGACATATCCTCGGCTTGCCGAAGTGTGCTGATGAAATCAACCGCATCAGACACGCCGTCCTTATCAACGCCCTCTGCGCGAAGTGCATTTACGCCCGCAAGGCCGATTCCAAGGAACACAGCGTCATATGCTGTGGTCAATTGGTCAATGCTTAGCCCCTTCCCGAGCGCCTTTCCGGTCTTGAGGGAAATTCCGCCAATCTGCAAAAGCCAGTCAACTTCGCGTGCAGCAAACCCATCTACGGATTTGTAGGTCGCGATTCCAAATTCGTTCAGACCGCCAGCCTTTGATCGTGCATCAAAGAGGTCGACATCATGACCATGCATCGCCAAACGGTGCGCACATGAAAGGCCCGCAGGCCCTGCGCCGATGACGGCAACCTTTTTACCAGTCACTTCGGCCCGACTGAACGGATGCTTGCCGCTATTCATCAGTTTGTCTGTCGCATATCGCTGCAATCGCCCGATTTCGACGGGCTTACCCTCAGCAACCTCACGCACACAAACCTCTTCGCACAACGTTTCTGTCGGGCAGACCCGCGCGCACATCCCGCCCAGAATGTTCTGAGAAAAAATCGTTTTTGCGGCTTCTTCAGGTGTTCCAGTCTGAATCTGACGAATGAACATCGGAATATCGATGTCGGTAGGACATGCGGTTGTGCATGGCGCATCATAGCAAAAATAGCATCTGTCTGCGGCAACGGCAGCTTCATGCGGCTCATAAGGCGGATGCAAATCTGAAAAATTTTCCTGGTATGCCTCTGCACTCAGTCTGCCTGACTGAATCCCCGGCGTCATTTGGCTGTTTGGCATTACCGGCCTCCCTGCTGGTTTATGTCAGGTAAATCTTGCCACATGTTCATTTTTTTATCAAATGGTAAATTTTTACTCTCACTTTTTTCAGTAACACATTGTTTTTTAGTACTGGCACAAGGCCGTCTTACATTTAATGGCAACAATCGCTTTTCACCCTACATTGGCTGACGTATAAGCAAACGAGCTCAGGGCAAGCTCGCTACAGACGAGCAGCAAGACCGATCGAGGATGGCATGACAAAAAAATCTCAAGATTCAGACGTTGCATTCATTCAGGCGCTGGCAGAATTGCTGCACGAGAATGATCTGACCGAACTTCAAGTCAAACGTTGCTACGGCGAGGACGACAGTTTGAACGTCCGGGTCAGCCGCGCAAAAACGGTTATCGCTTCTGCAACCGTTCCAGCCGCTGCACCTGTTGCAGCACCCGCCGCACCCGCACAAGCGGCCCCTTCAGCTCCTGCTGCCAACTCCGAAGATCCAGCGAACCACCCTGGTGCTGTTTCTTCACCAATGGTCGGCACTGCCTATTTGGCTGCTGAACCGGGTGCCGCCGCCTTCGTCGCAGTGGGCTCGCAGGTCAACGAAGGCGACACCCTGATGATAATTGAAGCCATGAAAACCATGAACCAAATCCCCGCGCCCAGATCTGGCACGGTTAAACGCATTCTGGTGACAGACGGGGACGCAGTCGAATATGGCGCACCCCTGATGATCATCGAATAAAGGCAGGCGCCATGTTCGAAAAGATCCTGATCGCCAACCGAGGCGAAATCGCTTTGCGCGTCATTCGTGCAGCCCGGGAAATGGGAATCAAATCGGTCGCCGTACATTCGACAGCTGATTCAGACGCAATGCATGTGCGCATGGCTGACGAGGCAATCTGCATCGGGCCTCCGCCCGGCGTGGACAGTTACCTTTCGATTTCATCGATCATTTCTGCTTGCGAAGTCACAGGAGCACAAGCCATTCACCCCGGCTATGGCTTCTTGTCCGAGAACGCGAATTTCGTACAGATCGTTCAGGATCATGACATCACGTTTATCGGGCCGACGGCGGAACATATCCGCATCATGGGCGACAAGATTACCGCTAAGGAAACCATGAAGGCGCTAGGTGTGCCTTGTGTTCCCGGTTCCGAAGGTGGTGTCCCAGACTATGAAACGGCACAAAAAATAGCTGAAGACGTGGGTTACCCTGTCATCATCAAGGCAACTGCCGGTGGTGGTGGACGCGGCATGAAGCTCGCCAAATCCGCTGATGAGCTTGAAACGGCGTTCCGCACGGCGCGTTCCGAAGGCAAATCAGTCTTTGGTAACGATGAAGTTTATATTGAAAAATACCTGGGTGCGCCACGGCATATCGAGGTTCAGGTTTTTGGTGACGGCAAGGGTAAAGCCGTTCATCTGGGAGAGCGTGACTGTTCACTTCAGCGCCGCCATCAAAAGGTTTTCGAAGAAGCCCCCGGCCCAAGCATTACACCAGAATTGCGGGACAAGATTGGCAAAACCTGCGCCGACGCTGTCGCACGCATCAACTACATTGGCGCTGGTACAATTGAATTTCTCTATGAAAACGGTGAATTCTTTTTCATTGAAATGAACACGCGACTCCAAGTCGAACATCCCGTTACAGAAGCTATCTTTGGTGTAGACCTTGTGCGTGAACAGATCCGCGTTGCAGGTGGGCTTCCTATGTCATTTGGACAGGATGATCTGGATCTTCATGGCCATGCAATCGAAGTGCGGATCAACGCAGAAAAACTCCCGAACTTCAGCCCCTGTCCTGGTAAGATCACCGCGTTTCATGCACCGGGCGGTTTGGGCGTTCGTATGGATTCCGCACTCTATAACGGTTATTCAATCCCTCCCTATTACGACAGTCTGATTGGGAAGCTGATTGTGCATGGCCGCGACCGACCAGAAGCACTGGCTCGGTTAAAGCGAGCCCTGGGAGAGTTGATTGTAGATGGCATTGACACCACCCTGCCACTTTTCCATGCGCTGCTTGATGAACCGGATATCCAGACTGGTGACTACGACATCCACTGGTTGGAACATTGGCTGGAAACGAACCTGGGCGGGTAGCCAGTGCTTGGGGGGTCTTCCCCGTGACTGAAGAAATCACACCAGAGATGTTGCTTCGCGCTTATGCTGCGGGCGTTTTTCCTATGGCAGATTCACAGGAAAACCCCGAGATTTTTTGGGTGGACCCGTTAGATCGGGGGATTTTGCCATTGGACAAATTCCACATTTCAAGAACTTTGAAGCGCAAATTACGCCATGAAATTTTTCAAATTCGAACAAATTTTGATTTTTTGGCTGTTTTAGCAGGATGTGCAGACAGAAATGAGACCTGGATCAATGACTCAATCTTTCAGCTTTACCTTTCACTGCATGAAATGGGCTTTGCGCATTCAATTGAGGTTTGGCAAGAAGATACATTGGTGGGTGGCGTATACGGCGTAGCGCTTGGCGGTGCTTTTTTTGGTGAAAGCATGTTTTCACGGCGCAAGGATGCGTCAAAGATCGCGCTGGCTTATCTTGTAGACAGGTTGCGGGTCGGGGGATTTACGCTATTCGATACACAATTCATCACCCCGCATCTTGCATCCTTGGGCGCTGTTGAAATTTCTCGCGCGCACTATCGTGAATTGCTGGAACAGGCCTTGCTTGTAAACGCAGATTTCAACAGACAGGTTGGCACGCCAAGCGGTCAGGACGTGATACAGCGCAATACCCAAACATCATAGCGCGGGTGGTCCAGAGCATTGAGCGCGGGCGATGATGCAATCATCCATCCTTCGAACAAATGTGAAACCGAGCCTTCGCCACGAATTTCCAGCGAAGCAAAAGCGTCGCCCGCGGGATTTCCCGTTGGGTAGCGACAGCTGTTAAGTTTGATCTCTAACCTTCCGAGCTTTACGACCTCGCCCGATGACATCTGATAGTCAGCTAGGTTACCGTTTACCTTATCAAGACTGCGCAACACAGCGCCGCTCGCTTCCGTGGCATCTTGTGCGTTTCCCTGACTTGCGGCCAGAGCAGCAACAATTGCCAAAGCTCGGATCATTCTTCACTGCCTGATACGAATTTCAGCAACAAGGACACGAGGCTTACTGCGCCTTGCGTATCCTCTATCTCCGATCCTGGTTCGTAATTTAGGGGCGAACCACCGGGTAATATTTCAACAAAAGTTCCACCCAAAAGCCCTTCAGAGGAAATTTGGATAGAGCTGTCGTCCGGAACTACGACACCTTCAAAAACCGAAATCTCACTATCTGCTCTGAAATTTTGTGTGTTCAGGTTCAGCCCTGTCACCGTTCCGACTTTGACACCGGCCATCCGAACGTCAGTCCCGATCGAAACGCCTTCGACCGATCTGAAACTCGCCCGTAAGGAATAGTCGCCACTTTCGGTGGAGAAGCCCGTGGCTTGCCCGGCGAAAACAAGAAACCCGATCGCTACAGCCAGAACGGCCCCGCCGACCAATACCTCTGTTGTATTCTCAGACATTTAAGTATCCCAAGTCTGTGGATTACTCAGGCTTCCAGGCTTCATAGTCTTTACCAGACTTAGTGGCCGTGTGCCTGATTGAACCTGCAGGCGCATAGGCTAGCTCTGTACCTGTCAGGTTTTCCTGATGTTGCTTTTCCCAAGGCTTATGCGCCAATGGAGTCTTTGTCGGTGGTTCGTCCCAGGTAAAATGCAACCAGCCGTGCCAGTCAGGGGAAATGCGGCTCGCTTCAATATCGTCGGCGTAATTCACCCAGCGGCGTTTTCCGTCGCGTGTTTGGTAAAAGATATTGCCCTGCTCGTCCTCGCCAACTTTGACACCTTTGCGCCAGGTAAACAGCCGTGTACCAAGCGTTTGGCCGTGCCACCAAGTGATAAGAGACAAAATAAAGCGCATGAAACCCTCCGGGAACAATTTCTCATGATATGAACCATGTTTGCGCCAAGGTCCAGTGGAAGAGAGCGCATCGTGATAATGGAGCGTCATTTCATTTCAGAATTTGGCTTTGCTGCGCCAAGCTTCAAGATGCGTAAGAGAGTAGTTCTATTCGAGAGAGCTGAAAACTCCATCAGTCTCAGAATGGAAAAGGGCCGCCGCACACACGACGGCCCTATCCTAATAATTTAGCAGGTCTCAGTCGCCAGCGTATCTAACCAACGGAAACCGGATTTTCTTTCGCATCACTGTGTACAAAAAGCGGTGCTGCATCAGAATTTACAGCCTCTTCATTCACAACAACCTCATCAACGCTGTCCATTCCGGGCAATTCAAACATCGTATCCAGCAAGATATCTTCCATGATAGACCGCAAACCTCGAGCACCCGTTTTCCGGTTTATCGCACGTTTTGCAATTGCAGCCAGCGCATCTTCGGTAAAGGTCAAGGTCGTGTCTTCTAACTCAAACAGCCGTTGATATTGTTTGACCAATGCATTTTTGGGCTGCGTCAGAATCGTGATAAGCGCGTCTTCATCCAGATCAGTCAGTGTTGCGATGACTGGTAGGCGGCCAACGAATTCCGGTATCAACCCAAATTTAAGCAGATCTTCAGGCTCAAGTTCAGTGAACATCTCGCCGACACCCCGGGTGTCGTTGTCTTTCACATCTGCGCCGAATCCCATGGATGAGCCCTTGCCACGCGTCGCGATAATCTTTTCGAGACCTGCGAATGCACCGCCGCAAATGAACAGGATATTCGTGGTATCAACCTGAAGAAATTCCTGCTGCGGATGCTTGCGCCCGCCTTGCGGCGGAACAGAGGCGACTGTGCCTTCCATAATTTTCAGCAACGCTTGCTGAACACCTTCACCCGACACATCACGGGTTATCGAAGGATTGTCAGACTTACGCGTGATCTTATCAACTTCGTCAATATAAACGATACCACGCTGCGCGCGCTCAACATTGTATTCAGACGCTTGCAACAGCTTTAGAATAATGTTTTCAACATCTTCCCCAACGTACCCTGCTTCGGTCAGCGTTGTGGCGTCAGCCATTGTGAAGGGAACGTCCAGAATACGCGCCAGCGTTTGCGCAAGAAGCGTTTTACCGCACCCCGTAGGGCCAATAAGCATGATATTCGATTTCGCGAGTTCAATCTCACCAGATTTAGAGCCGTGATTCAGGCGCTTATAGTGATTGTGAACCGCGACTGACAGCACCCGTTTCGCATGTGTTTGTCCGATGACATAGTCATCCAGCACGGTACAAATCTCGCGAGGAGATGGCACGCCCTCGGATGATTTCAGCCCGGCTGTTTTGGTCTCTTCGCGTATGATATCCATGCACAGCTCGACGCACTCGTCGCAGATGAACACTGTTGGGCCAGCGATAAGTTTACGCACCTCATGCTGACTCTTTCCGCAAAAAGAGCAGTACAGGGTGTTTTTACCGTCGTTGCCAGAATTATTCGCCATCACTTTCCTCTAAGGCCATCGCCTCATTCTGATACCCGCCAAATTATGGCAGGAGTTGGTGCCCTCGCCCCAGCTTAGGCCAGCCCAATTCGATCTACAACGCCAAAATCACGACTTTGGCTCCTGCCTCGTAAATGGATTAGGTGTCAGATTTAGGGCGATTTTCGACAATTTCGTCGATCAGGCCCCATTCTTTTGCGTCCTCTGCGGACATAAAGTTGTCTCTCTCCAGCGCGTCGACAACGGCTTTTATCTTCTGACCGGTGTGTTTCACATAAATCTGGTTAAGACGATCTTTGAGCTTTTGTGTCTCTTGCGCGTGAATCATAATGTCTGTCGCCTGCCCCTGATACCCACCAGACGGCTGGTGCACCATTACACGGCTGTTCGGCAGCGAATAGCGCATCCCAGGCTCGCCTGCCGTTAACAAAAGCGAGCCCATAGAAGCGGCCTGACCGATTACGACAGTAGAAACTTTGGGCTTGATGTACTGCATCGTGTCGTAGATCGAGAGACCAGAGGTCACTACGCCACCCGGCGAATTGATGTACATTGAGATTTCTTTTGAAGGGTTTTCAGATTCCAGAAACAGAAGCTGCGCAACAACAACGGTTGCCATCTCATCGTGAACCGGACCTGCAACAAAGATGATACGTTCTTTCAGGAGTCGCGAAAAGATATCATAGCGGATCGAACCACGTGATGTTGTCTCTTCGACGGTTGGAATGATGAAGTTAGTGAGTGTTGAAATTGGATCGTACATTTTGCCTGCCTGCTACTGTCGCCTGATCTTTAGCGCGGGATACCTACGAGAGTCTTAGTTGTGCGCCCGGGCCCCTGCAAGGGGCGACGACGGTATTTGCGACCTTTTTAACAATGTCCGAAGCGTCCAGTCAGCACGGCACCATACAAAAACGCCTGATTTTCAATGATGCGGTCGCAATCCCTTCTGTTTCATTTGCTCAGCCGACCGATCCTCCCCCATCAGGGTTTCAGAAAAGAATGTGACCTGAGCACGCCCTTTGCTTTTCGACGCATAGAGCGCAAAATCTGCATCTGCGAGTATTTTTTCAGCATTCAGGCTCTCGTAATTTTCAGAGGTCGTCGCACCAATACTTGCGGAAATTCTGCAGAGCGCCCCGTTGAACGTAATCGGTCGTTCCAATTTCTCGATTATCCTTTGTGCAAGAATTTTTAGTTTCGCGGCGTCCGTCATATCCGGAAAGAGAACGACAAACTCATCACCTCCTACCCTTGCGACGGTGTCATCCAAGCGTGTTTCTGCGACAAGCACATTGGCAACTTCCTGCAGTACATGGTCCCCCGCTGCGTGCCCATAGGTGTCATTCACGTCCTTGAAAAAATCCAGGTCAAGGTGCATCAGGCCGAACCGTCTGTTTGCCTCAATCTTGCGCGCGAGAATATGATCCATAGCGCGGCGGTTCTTCAGGCCGGTCAACGTATCTGAAAGCGCTTGTTCTTCCGCTACTGTCTTTGCGCTTTGCAATCTGTTGTTCAGTTTACGCAGCTCGTTCATCACAGCGGTCTTAGCCTCGACAAGGTAAAGCATTTCCACAGTAAGATCCGTCGGCGCGAAATCGGCTATCGTTAGCCCGTACTCACGCACGCAGTCCAAAACCGAGATTCCAAAGGACAGGTTGAGCAGGACACGCTCATCACATGT
>Ga0316189_10000418_pt1 | contig 42428 bp, 35 predicted proteins | sample LowCovwburrow_MG_FD_204930 | JGI IMG/M metagenome (GOLD analysis project Ga0316189, IMG submission 204930) | Coastal sediment microbial communities from Maine, United States - Lowes Cove worm burrow | ecosystem: Environmental > Aquatic > Marine > Coastal > Sediment | place: USA: Maine... | reverse complement strand
ATTTTAAAGCATTGATTAATGAAATAGAATTCAAGGGGAGATTTAAGAGTATTACTGAGTTACCAATAAAAGTTATTTTTATTGGAGGCGGTACACCTTCACTTCTTACAGCTGAGCAGATTTTGCGTTTAGGTAAAGTTTTAGAGGACAATTTTAATTTATCTTGTATTGAAGAGTTTTCTTTTGAAATTGAAGTAAAAAGTTTTACTAAACAAAAGGCGATTGCCTTGACTCAAATAGGTGTAACACACCCTCGTTTTGGTGTTCAAACATTTAATCAAGAATACAGAAGTTTATATAATCTAACCGCAACGATTTCACAAATAGAAGAAGCTGCTAATATTTGTAATGAAATGTTCTCATTTACCTCATTTGACATATTATATGGCGTACATGGTGAAACTATAGAAGATTTTTTTGATGATATTAATTTAGCAATCAAGCTAAACACACCTCTCATCGATTTTTATCCTATTAATAATTATGTTACCCAAAAGAAACTTCATAAATCATTGTCAGGCAAAAAAATGATAGATGGAAATACAAAGTTTGAAATGAATATTTTGTTAAGGGAACTTATGATTAGTAAAGGGTATATGCCACATAATGGACATGGATATTATAAAATGCCTGATAATTCTTTGTCGAAGGATTTTGAGCCAATAATTACTAATAAATATTCATTTAAATATCATGAATATGTTTATGGTTATAGTGACAAAGAAATAATTGGATTTGGTAATGGTGCGATTTCTATTTTTAAAAACTACACCGTTATTAATCATAAAAGTCGAATAGCATATATTAAATCTTATGAGAATGATGCTTCTTGTGATATGACAGTAAACTTTCATGATTCTTTAGCTATAGAATCTCGGCCAATAATATTTCACTTACCCTATCATGGGAAAATTGATAAAATGAAAATTAATTGGAATAATGTTTATCCTGAAACTATATATAATTTAAATATTTTAATTGATGAAAAAATTATTGTTGAAAAAAAAGAATGCTATGAAATTACTAAAGTTGGTTGGTATTGGTACGTTAATTTAATGTATTTTCTTTCACCTGAACATGAAAAAAGAGTCATCAATAAATATATACATAAAAAGCTAGAAAATAAAGAACTATTATTAGAATCCTTTTCATGAAAAACAAATGATTATGTTATACAATTATAAAGTATGGATTGAAGAACATGATGAGTCAATTTTGAAGGATAGGTTAAATTCTATTTTGACCCTATCTGGCTATAATATTCTTAATTTTGTTGAGCATCATTTTTTCCCGTTTGGATATACTTCTATTTGGCTTTTAGCTGAAAGCCACTTAGCAATTCATACTTATCCAGAATATTGTAGATGTTATGTAGAACTTACAGGTTGTTCAAAAATAAAAAATTATAAATTTGTTCAATTAATTAATGATAAATTTAAATGCTTAGAAGCAATCAATTGCAATAACACAATTGAAATTAAAATGGATGTTTTATAAAGGTATTTGACTTAATGAAGCTTCGATTTTTTATGATTTTCTAACTTCATTCTATTTTTCGCGGTTTGATCAAATTACTTACAACTGTTATATACCAACAAATATATGGTTTTATCGGATTAAATTCCGGGATAACAGAACATTTGCATTGGTTTACTTCTTTTTATTTTTTGTAATCCTATAGTTTAAAAACTCTACAAATAGCGAGAATGCAATGGCAAAATACAGATAGCCTTTTGGTATGGCTCCTACAGTATTGCCAAATAATGAAGTTTCAGAGAGGTGAGCAGCTTCAGTAATTAACATAAACCCAATAAGTATTAAAAAAGCCAAGCCCAGCATTTGTATACTTGGGTGAGCATCAATAAACTTACGTATTGGATTGGCAAAGACAATCATGATAATAATTGAAATTACAACAGCAATAATCATGAGCATTAAATTGTAATTATGATTGGTTGATAGGCCATTAGTCATGCCAACTGCTGTTAAAATAGAATCAATTGAAAAAATAAAGTCAATGAGTATTATTTGTATTACAGCCTGAGATAGTGTTTTTATTTTCTTCCCTTTCACAACGTTTTCGTCATGCAAAGGCGTTTCCATTTTTTCACGAATTTCAGATGTGCTTTTATAAATTAAAAATAAGCCTCCAGCAAACAAAATAATACTTTGCCAACTGACTGCTAATGTTAGCCAAGAGTTTTCTAGTGTAAAAAAGGGCTCACGTAATGAAATTAAAAAAGACACAAAAAACAATAAAATAACACGCTGTAACATAGCGAGTAGCAAGCCAATATTAGTGGCTTTACTTCGCTGATTTTCAGGCAATTTATTAGCTGCAATAGATATGAATACAATATTGTCAATGCCTAAAATAACTTCAAGAAAGGTGAGGGTTATTAAAGCCATAATGGCATCACTTGTAAATAAAAACTCAAGCATTTATTGTATTAATTTTGCAGTTCCTTTTTGTTTTACTGCTTCACCAACATATGAATATTCAAATGTATACGTTGAGTCAGTTGTTTCTAGTATTTTAAGATGAATGTCTTTGCGTTCAGCCATTCGTTTTGGGTTAATGGTTTTAAAAACCACTTCACAGTCATTAATCCATCGTACAGAAGATGAATCTGTTTTGCCCTCGAAAGTTTCAATTTGCAGATCTTTGGTTCGTTTAAATATAGATGTGTAAGGCACATCATCTATAATAATGACACTTTCAAAGGTGCCAGTTTGATAATCAGTGCAATTGCGATCAATTTGATAGCAACTTGTAAATAAGATTAGTATTAAACCAATATAAAGGAATCTCATAAAATGAATTTAACACAAAGTTACTAACTATAAGTTTAATTTTGAAAGTTTTTAAAGCTTCCATCTTTGTAAAAAATTACAATTCGGTCTATTTCGTCAGAATTTTCAATTTTCATTGGAGATTTTTCAGAATTTAATGGTTCAATGTTTTTTTTAGGCAATTCAGTTTTTGGAAAAATGCCTTTTCCATTTAAAAGCCAATACAAATCAATTTCATTGTAGGAGGAAAGAACCTTCATGATAAATTCTAAACTTGGTTTATTTCGTCCAGACAGAATATGTGAAATACTGGAGCGTTGAACTCCAATTTTTTCAGAGAAAGATGCGGCAGTTTCGTTGTAGTAATTCATTACTTTTTTAAGCCTTAAAACAAAATCTTCCTGATTTATCATTGTAAACACTTGTTTTTATAAAAACATGTTACAAAGTTAACAAAATATATGTCACTATATTGTGTTTGAATTAAATATAATTCATTATAATTAAAAGCAATACTATAAATAATAGCACATATAATACTGATAATAAGATATATATATATTGTTTGTGATTTTGTTGTTTTTAATTTGTGAAATTTCATAAAAACTCATGATATTGTGGTTACAAAAGCACACTTATTCAATGATTTATCGTTTACATTTGTAAATTATCAATTGTTTACCTTTGTATTAGATATTAATATATGCAGTTAAAAAGAATCTTAGAATTACTAAAAATCAATAAAGAAAAATCGTTATATCATCGTTATATAAACAATGATCACATTGCTCCTTTACTTGAAAATTTGAATGCAAATTTTGCAATTGATAACGTTGGAACTTCTGTTAATAACGAACCCATTTTTACAATTAAAGTTGGAAATGGCTCTAAACGAATTTTGATGTGGTCGCAAATGCATGGAAATGAAAGCACCGCTACAAAGTCTTTGTTTGATATATTGAATTATTTTAAGCATGAAAATCAGTTCTCAAATACAATACTTAAGGAATGTACACTCAAAATCATACCAATTCTTAACCCTGATGGAGCAAGATTATATACGCGTGTAAATGGCAACAATATAGATTTAAATAGAGATGCTCAAGATTTATCACAGCCTGAAAGTATCGTGCTTCTTGATGTTTTTAATGATTTCAAACCTAATTTCTGTTTTAATTTACATGGGCAGCGTACTATTTTTAGTGCAGGTAAAATCAGTAATCCTGCTACTTTGAGTTTTTTAGCTCCAGCTCAAGATATTGAAACAACAGTAACAAAAAACAGAAAGCAAGCAATGGAAGTCGTTGTTAAGATGAATGAAATGTTACAGCAAGTAATCCCTAATCAAATTGGTATTTATGATGATCATTTTAACTTAAGCTGTGTTGGTGATACGTTTCAGAGTAACAATGTGCCAACCATATTGTTTGAAGCTGGCTATTCAGCAAATGATTATGATCGTGAGCAAGTAAGAGAGTATCTGGGCTTAGCGCTAATGACATCTCTTAATTATATTGCTAATAATAATGTTACAGGTAAATTGTATGAGTATTATTTTGATATTCCTATGAATGAAAAACTGTTTTTTGATATCATTATTAGAAATGCAAAATTAAAGGTGGGTGCAGAAAATGTCGATATAGCTTTTCAATATCAAGAAATACTAACTAATAACAAAATTGAGTTTATTCCTACTATTGATAGCATTGGAAAATTAAACTCAAAATTTGGACATTTAGAAATCGATGCTAAAAACCAATTGGTTCAAAGTTTTAAAACTGAAACACTTTATAAAGGTTACGAAAGCAATTCCGTAATGATAAATAATGAATTATTCGCATTAAAACCGATAAATAACTGAATTTTAGTGTAATATTTTTACTAATAATGTGTTATTTTTGTTTTTTATTTAAGAAAACAGAAGTATGCAAAAAATTAAATTAGACGAAATAGATCACCAAATTCTTGATATGTTAATTGATAATACAAGAATTCCTTTTACCGATATAGCAAAAAAATTATTGATTTCGGCAGGTACTGTTCATGTTCGAGTTAAAAAAATGGAAGATGCAGGAATTATTAAAGGATCTTCATTAACACTTGATTATCAGAAGCTAGGTTTTGCGTTTATTGCATATGTTGGTGTTTTTCTTCAAAACACCTCACAAACCCAGTTTGTTTTAGAGCGTATTAATGACATACCAAATGTAACTGTTGCTCATATTACTACTGGAAAATTCAATATTTTCTGTAAAATTCGTGCAAAAGACACAACACACGCTAAAGAAATTATTTTTAAATTGGATGACATTGAAGGCGTATACAGAACCGAAACTATGATATCTCTTGAAGAAAGCATCAATGATAAAAAACGTTTAATGCACTCAATTTTCAATGAATTATAATCCTATGAATGCATCTGATATAAATATAAATGAATACGCCTCATATTATGCAAATTACATTGATAAGGCTGGAAAGTTAAATCTAAAGGATTCACTAATTGAAAGTTGTAAAGCTTTAAATGAATTGTTTAATGATATATCTGAAGAGCAAATGAATTATAAATATGCTGATGATAAATGGACAATAAAAGAATTATTGATGCATATCATTGATACTGAACGCGTATTTGCATATAGAGCTATGCGATTTGCTAGAAAAGATAAAACTGATTTGCCAGGTTTTGAACAAGACGATTATATTATTCCATCTAAAGCAAATGAAAGGAGCAAAGATTCATTGTTGAATGAATACAATGCGCAACGAGTGTCAACACTTGCACTTTTTTCTAATTTTGATGACGAAATGCTTATGTCTATTGGTAATGCAAGTGGTAATCCAATGTCAGTAAGAGCTATTGGTTTTCTTACATCAGGGCATGAAACACATCATTGTGATATTTTAAGAGAACGCTACCTTTAGTCGTTAAAATGTTCTTCTCCTTTTAAACCTAAATCATCCACTTCATTCTCTTCAAACGTATTATCAAAATTGGTCATTGAGTATTTTAATTTTGAACCAATTTTTACAAGATAAATGGTTTCTTCTGTTCTAACTTCAACAGCTTCTATTTCTTCATTGTGATGGTTGCTAAAAACAATAACGTCATCATCTCCATATCCATCAGGAAACTTCTGAGTTAATAGTGTAAGAATTTCAGGTGTTAATTTTTTATAATCTATAATTACTCTTCGCATAGAATTCAACAATGTTAAGTTTAATCCTTTAATAACTAGCAATTGTGTTATAACTAAGTTACAAATTATTTTAATTCAAAATGAAGTAATGCAAAAAAAACATTAAGAATTGTAATAGTCAAAAGCTTTCAGAATAAGCTCATTATTTACAATACAGTCTATTTCTGGCGAACTAATGTTGTTAAGTAAAACAAAGTTGATGTTACCATGAGAATTCTTTTTGTCAAATTTTAATAATGCTATAATATGTTGATAATCTTCATCATGGAATTCAACTTTTCCAAATAAACCAATCATTGTAGATTTAATAATATCCAATTTTTCTGAAGGAAATTCTAGAAGTTTGTTTGATATGTATGTGGCTAATACCATACCTACAGCAATAGCTTCACCATGTAATAAAGTTGTCTTATTGCTATCTTCTAAAAACAGGCTTTCAATGGCATGACCTATAGTATGTCCATAGTTTAGTGTTTTTCGTAAACCATTTTCATGAGGATCTTCAGTAACTACGGCATTTTTTATTTCGACAGATTTATAGATTAATTGATCTAAATTATCTAAAGATAAGTTTGATAAATCTAATAACTCATTCCAATAATCTTCATTTTGAATTAAACCATGTTTGAGCATTTCAGCATATCCTGATCGTAATTCATTTGCTGGCAGTGTGTTTAAAAATTCAGTATCAATAAGTACCATTGCTCCAGTATTAACAACCCCAACTTGATTTTTTAAAACTCCTAAATCTACTCCAGTTTTACCTCCAACTGAGGCGTCAACCATTGCTAATAAAGATGTTGGTACATTAATATATTGAATGCCTCTTTTAAATGTTGAAGCTACAAAAGCACCTAGATCAGTTACAACACCACCTCCAAGGTTTATGATTAATGATTTTCTGTCTGCATTTAATTCTGATAAAGCATTCCATACACCAACGCAAGTATCAATAGTTTTATGTTCTTCTCCATTATCAATTTCAATAATCTCAATTTCTAATGTAGTTTCAAGAGAACTTAAAAAATAGGGTAAGCAAGCATTATGCGTATTGCTATCTACTAAAACAAAAAGTTTTGAAAAATTTGAGGTGTCAATAAAAGCATTTAACTCCTTAGTACAATTGTTGTTAAAGTGAATTTTGTATTGTCCTGTTTCAATTGATTCCATGAGAAAATGAGGATGATTATTTTGCTGTGAAAATAAGTAGAATTTTATTAAAAAAGTATCATACTAATAAATATATTTGTCTATAATCACATCGTATCATGGCAACAGATAGAATATTCAATAATACCGAAATAGCGTTTCAATTAAAGAAAGATTCAGAACTAGAACGCGCTTATTTTTTGTTTAAAATGATTTCACATCAACCTCTTGTTCGTATTGGTACTGCTGCTACTAACTTTGCCTTAAAGGCTAATCTACCTGTTGAAGGATTAATTAGATCTACTGTTTTTGATCATTTTTGTGGAGGTATTAATGAAAAAGATTGTTTGGCAGTGGTTGAGAATATGTTTAGTAAAGGTGTATCTAGTGTTTTAGATTTTTCAGTTGAGGGTAAAGAGGATGAAGAAGAGTTTGATGCTGCCATGAAAAAAACCTGTGAACTTATTGAGTTTGCCCAAGAACAAGAATCCATGCCAATAGCTGTTTTTAAACCAACTGGTTTTGGACGTTTGAGTTTGTATGAGAAAAAAGGAAGTGGAGAGATTTTTTCTTCTCAAGAACAAGAAGAATGGAATAGAGTAGTAGAAAGATTTGATGCGGTTTGTAAATTAGGAAAAGAAAAAGATGTAGCAATACTTATTGATGCGGAAGAAAGCTGGATGCAAGATGCAGCAGATGATTTGCTTGAAACCATGATGCAACGTTATAATACTAATGCTCCAGTTGTGTATAGTACATTGCAATTATATCGTTGGGATCGATTAGATTATCTAAAGCAAATTCATAAACGATCAAAAGAAAATGGATTTAAGTTAGGCTTCAAAATTGTAAGAGGAGCTTATATGGAAAAAGAAAGACAGCGAGCTGAAGAAAAAGGGTATGACTCGCCAATTTGTAAAGATAAAGATGCTACTGATGAAAATTTTAATGCAACTCTTTCATATATTTTAGAACACCTTGACGATATCTCATTATTTATAGGCACACACAACGAAGAGAGTTCATATTTAGCAATGCAGCTAATGAAATCTTTGCATGTTACTAAAAATGATAATCGCGTTTGGTTTGGGCAACTTTATGGCATGAGCGACCATATCAGTTTTAATTTAGCTAATCATGGCTATAATGTAGCTAAATATGTGCCATTTGGCCCTGTTAAGGATGTTATGCCATACTTAATTAGACGAGCAGAAGAAAATACATCTGTAGCTGGTCAAACCAATAGAGAATTAAATTTGTTGAAACAAGAAAAGAAACGTAGAAAAGCTTAACCTTTACATTAAAATATAAGCATGGTTAATAATCCATTTGCATCAAAAACTTATGAGAATACTTGGTTAAAACATTTTAATAATGATGCAAAAAGAGTACACGAATTTGATTTTATCAAAAATGTAAGGTTTATTAAACATAAGTGGTTTCCGTATTATGAAAATATTGGTAAAAATCTTACAAATGGAATGCTTTATGAATTAGATGGTAATAAAGATGATTTTAAAGGAAAATCATTAATAGTTTATGATGTCCCTAATTATATATTAATCGATTATGATATTAAAAATTCTATAAAACTTAAAAAAATAAAACAATACGAAGGATGTTATGGAGATATTAGTGCATTAATAACTTCTGAAGATATAATAAACAACTATTTTAAATCCTCTAAAAGCAAATACAATTTCAAAAGAAGCTTGAGACAATTAAATGAAAAACTTGACGCTAGTTATAAAGTCTATTTTGGTGAGATTTCAAAAGATTTGTATTTACAAGAAATGAGAGCTTTTAAAAAACTCTTAAGCAAGCGTTTTGATGGAAAAAATACTTTTAATACAGTTCTTCCAATGTGGGATTTTTATGAAGAATTAATATATCCATTAATTATTAAAAAAAAAGTAGCATTAAATGTTATTTATAATGAAGTACAGCCTATAGCAATGTCAATTAATTTCATATATGATAGTTCTTTAGCTGTTGCAATAAGAACTTTTGATATTGATTACAATAAATTTAATATTGGGAATATTGAAATTTATAAGCTTATAGAATGGAGCGTATCTAATAATTTAAAAACACTAGATTTTTCTAAAGGGAAAGGTGGTTATAAAGAGCGATGGACAGATACAGATTATTTCTATGATTTTCATATTTTATATGACTCAAGATCCATTAGTGCAGTTATTATTGCTAATTATTTGGCCTTTTATTTTAAATTAAAACAGTATTTACGTGATAAAAATGTAAATGGAGGGTACCTAAAACTTAAGCATTTAATTAAAAAAGGTTTCAATATAAATTAGAGAAACCTTTTTTATTATATAATGCAACTTTTACGTGTTAAACTGATACCATTTTTTTTTGACAGGATTGGTTCCATAACCATAACCATATCCATAGCCATTTTTCTTTTTAGTTCCATTTAATAAAATAGCCATATTTGGCAATCTTTCTTCTTGATACATTGTTTGGGCAACATGCAGTTGTCTTTTATCCAAATTATTAGCGCTTACAACATAAATAAACATGTCTGCGTGCTGACAAATTAATAATGTATCTGTTACTAAGCCAACAGCTGCTGTATCAACAATAATATAATCATATTTCTTTTTGACATTTTCAAAAAGAAACTTAACGCGTTCGCTCATTAGTAACTCCGAAGGATTAGGAGGAATTGCTCCTGATGGGATAACATCAAGAAATTTATTATCCTTAACTGAAATAGTCACTTCATCAATTGATAAATTTTCATCACTAATAAAATCAGTTATTCCTTTTTTGCCTTTTACACTTAAATAATCCTCAACTTTTGGAACTCTAATGTCTGTTTCAATTAATAATACTTTCAAATTAGAAAATGACAATGAGCTAGCCAAGTTAATAGAAGTATGAGATTTGCCTTCTTGACTAGTTGTAGATGTAACAAAAATGGTGTTAGCTAAATTACTTTTTTTATCTTTTAGCATGAAGCTTATATTTGTCCTTAACATTCTAAATGCCTCAGCCTTTGGAGAATAATCTACTTTTGAAACTATTCTACTTTTCCTTTTGTTACTTGATTTAGGAATGTCTCCAATAAAAGGCGCTTTTACAATTTTTTCTATATCAGCTTTGTTGTGAATTTTTGTATCAATTAAATCCAGAAAATAGATAATAGATATAGGGATTAACAAACCTAGCAAAATTGCGGCCAAATAAATTATTGACCTTTTAGGGTTTACTGGATTATTTGTTGAAAACGAATGATCTATGATTTTCGCATTGGGAGAAGACATTCCAAGTGTAATTGCGGTTTCTTCACGTTTTTGCAATAAATATAAATAGAGAGACTCCTTAATACTCTGTTGCCTAGTAATATCCCTAAATTGGCGCTCTTTTTTTGGAGCTGAGAAAATTTGAGAGTTGATGCGTGCATCTACTTTATTTAGACTTTCAAGTGTAATTTCATTTGATGACTTTATGTTTGTTAAGCTATTATTTAAATTGTCTTTTAATTGTCGAATTTGATTGTCCAAATTAATTACTGTTGGGTTTTTTTCGCTGGAATTTGCAAGTATACGATTTCTTTGAAGTACTAGGTCATTATGACTTTTTGTTAATTGAGCAACTCCATTATCTGCTATACCAACATTTGCTGGTAATAAATCTGCCTCTGAATTATTATCACTTAAATAATCACTCATATAGTCAACTAATTGTATTTGATTAGTTGTAGCAATTAATTTAGCTTCATTTTCTTTTTCGCTTTGCAAAAAAATACTTGATTGAGCTCCTAAATCTGAAAGTCTATTATTTTTCTTTAAATTTTCAGCAGTTAAATCGACTTGTTCTAATTCATTTGAGACAATTTCTAAGCGAGAACTAATAAAATCTGAAGTAATCTCTATAATTTCTTCTTTATCATTGACGACATCATTATTATATTTTTCGATTAATTTATTTAAAATAAGTTCGGCTTTACCTGTTAAGCTTTCTTTTAGGGAAAGATTAATTATGCTAGATTTTGCATTAGCTTGCACCTTTATTTTTGCAATATACTTTTCTACTACTTCGTCAATTGGTGTTATTTTTACTTTCACAAAAGACCCAGTTGTTGCACCATATGCTTCAAGGTTTGGTGTTATCACTAGATCACTAAAACCAGTGGCTATTTTATCTCCAAAGGAATGTTCACTTACACCTTCATTTCTATTTAATTCAATCAACTCATTTATATCATATCCAGAAAGTATGAACTTAGTAGGCGAATTAAATTTGATGTAAAAAGTTGTATCAACCTTGTTTATTATTGAGTCTGATTCAAAGAAATTCAAGTTCACAGGAGGATTTAAATATACCTCTTGGTTCTTAATTTTACCTTCAACGTAAAAAGAAATATTTAGTTTTAAATCTTTGACTACTTGCTCAATTATTGTCCTAGATTTTAAGATTTGTGCTTCATCCTCAATCTTGCCAAAATCAGATGAAAAAAGACCGTAGTTTTGTAATGAAGAAATTTCTGAAAGCTTACTAGTTTGTTTATCCTCTTGTATTTTTATTGATGCTGTTGTGCTATATTCATAAGTAGCATATCTTAAGTATAAATATGAGTAGCAAAGAGTGAAAATGAGAAATAGTAGAATATATTTCCATTTGGACACATATAGATCCAGTGTATTCCTTAAATCACTTTTATTATATAGGTTTTTTTGCATGATAAGATATTCTTAAAATAATTATTTAATTAATATTGCGGCAATTGTTGCCAAAGTTGCTATTGCTGAAATAATTACTCCATTATTTGGGTTGTATGATGATTGCCTTACTCTAGCATTGTTTGGCTCAACATAAATGACATCATTTTGGGTTAAATAATAACTTGGTGAATTTAGCACGTTTACTGAATTTAAATTAAATTTAGCATAACGTTTTTGGCCATCAATCTCTCTAATAAGTAAAATATTATCTCTTTTTCCATAAATGGTTAAATCACCTGCTAAACCTAATGCATCACTTAATGAGATTCTTTCATTTTGAACTGTAAATGTTCCTGGCTTATTTACCGCTCCTAAAATGGTAACAGTAAAATTGATTAATCGAATGTTTACTATAGGGGCTTTTATATATTCAGTTAGTTTCGCTTTTAACATTTCTGTAGCTTCTATTCTTGACAACCCTTGCATTTTTAGTGTCCCTAAAACTGGAAACTCAATATTACCATTAACATCAATCAAATAACTCTGAACTCTTAAATTACGATTAAGATCTAATGAATTATTAGTGTTTTGGACTACAGGGGTCAACAAAAAAGGAGCAACAGCTTCTGGGTCTTGTGCAGATATATCTATAGTCACCATATCAGATGGCTTAAAGGCAATTGCGTAATTATTCCCCAATGTTATTTCATTATTGACTGGCTCATCTTGAAAATATACAATCTCCTGTTTAGAGGCACAAGAACCAAGAAGAATGATTGATAATAAAATAAATGCTTTTTTAATTCTATAAAAAGTAAGTGTTGATTTCATAATCTATTTGAGTTAATTATTTTTTAGTGTGTCTAAAATTTCAAACTTAGAATTTTTAGAAATATATTCAGGAACTAAATCCTTAATAATAGATACTATTTCTAAATTAGAAGTTTCGGTACTTATTTTACATAAATTAATGATGCTTGATTCTATCTTTTCAATATTAAATGGCTTAGTTCTAGCAATCATTATTTTTTCATTATAAGTTTTGACAGTGTTTTCACCATCTGCCAATAATTCTTCGTAAATTTTTTCTCCAGGACGTAAACCTGTTATTTTTATATCGATATCTTCTGGATAACTAAAACCAGACAAGACAATCATGTTTTTTGCTAAATCAAATATTTTTACTGATTCCCCCATATCGAACACAAATATTTCTCCACCATTTCCCATTGTAGCAGCCTCAAGTACTAGTTGACAAGCTTCTGGGATTGTCATAAAATACCGAGTAATCTCTTCGTGAGTAACTGTTAGCGGACCACCACTTTCTATTTGATTTTTGAATAAAGGAATTACTGATCCATTAGAACCAAGCACATTACCAAATCTAGTAGTAATAAACTTTGTTTTCCCTTTTCCTTTTAAACAACTTACGTAAAGTTCAGCTATACGTTTTGAAGCTCCCATTACGTTTGTTGGATTAACAGCTTTATCAGTTGAGATAAAAACGAACTTATTTATGCCATGGATAACAGATAAATTAGCTATATTTTTTGTACCACATACGTTTACTCGCACTGCTTCGTAAGGGTTGTTTTCCATTAAAGGTACGTGCTTGTAAGCCGCTGCATGATATACAATTGAGGGCTTATATTCTTCAAATACTTTATCTACTCTTTTTTTGTCTTTAATATCTGCAATAATTGGTACAAAATTTTTGAATCCTTTAAGTATAAATTCCTGTTGTAAATCATAAAGTGGAGACTCGGCAATATCTAAAAGAATTAATTGCTTAAACTTATAATTAGTTAATTTACGAGCAATTTCACTTCCTATTGATCCTGCAGCTCCTGTTATTAAAATAACTTTATTCTCATATTCATGCTCTAGTTCAGGATTCAAAATATTTATTGGAGCTCTCCCTAATAAATCTTCAATTTTTACATCTTTAATTTGACCAACACTTAAATCTCCATCAATCCAGTTTTGAATAGGAGGTACTATTTTTACCTTTAAATTTAAACTAAATAAATATGTTGTGATTTCTAATAAACGCTTTGGTTCAATACTTTGAATTGAAATTATTACCTCATCAATCTCACATTTTTCAATTATTTTATTGGTAATTTCTTCAAGACTATAAACAGGTAAGAGGTTTATTTTTTTACCAATTTTTTCTGTATTATCATCAATAAAGCCTATGACATAATTATTTGTTTTTGTGTCATTTGTTAAGGCATCATAAGTTATTAAACCTGAGATTCCTGCTCCATAAATCAACACTTTTTTTATGTTTTGAGTATCTTTAACAAGATTATTATAAACAGATTTAATAAAAAACTTTGCACCAATAAGGAATAAGAAATTAAGCAGTAAATGTATATAGATAATTGAACCGGAAAAATCTAAAATTGTATCAATTTGAAGTTTTCTATTAATGAATGTTGTAACTAATAATATTGTTGCTAGAATGTTGGCACCAATTACAATATTTACTACATCTCTAAAACCTGTGTATCTTACAACTCCTTTGTGTGAACCAACAAGTATAAAGCTAATAATAGCTGATATTGCGACAAAAGGCATTTGTTGTACAACTCCAAATAAATCGAAATCGAACTTAAAGTTATAACGTATAAAATATGATATCACTAAAGTGAATAGCACAAGTACTACATCAAATAAAAGCACAAGCCATTTTGATGCATATTTTTGTGATATTTTTTTTAATAATTTACTTATCATGATCTAAAAATAAGATTTTATTATTGAAATGATTTTATCTAACTCATTTTCAGATAAATTAGAGCCACTAGGTAAGCATAATCCACGCTCAAAAAGATCATCTGAGACTCCATTGATATAACTTGGAGCTTTTTTAAATATTGGTTGTTGATGCATTGGTTTCCAAAGTGGTCGCGTTTCTATGTTTTCTTTTTCCAATAATAATCTTAATGCTTCTCTTGTTTCAATATTTGGTGTTAAAACACAACTCAACCATCTATTTGAATTGCTATTACTGGGTTCATTTAAAAACTCTAAACTATTAATAGATTCAAGGTTCTTTTTATAATACTCAAAATTAGCTCTACGTTTTGCTACAAATTTATCTAAAACTGTCATTTGGCCTCTTCCAATGCCAGCAACAACATTGGACATTCTATAATTATAGCCAATACTTGAATGCAAATATGATACATCTGTATCACGAGCCTGAGTTGCAAGAAAAATGGCTTTGTCTTTTATGTCTTTGTTTTTTGAAACTAAAGCACCACCACCAGAAGTTGTAATAATCTTATTGCCATTGAAGGATAAGATTGAAATTTCACCAAAAGTGCCACAATTTTGGCAATTAACAGAACTACCTAACGCTTCAGCGCTATCTTCAACAATAGGAATATTATAAATTTCTGCAATTTTGGATATTTTCTTAACATTATATGGCATACCATATAGATGGACAGCAATAATTGCTTTTGGTTTTTTGCCTTTGCTTATTCTGTCTTTTATTGCTATTTCAAGTTGTTCGGGACATAAATTCCAGCTTTCTCTTTCACTATCAATGAAAATTGGAGTTGCTCCTTGATATACTATTGGATTTGCTGATGCCGAAAAAGTAAAACTCTGACAAATAACTTCGTCACCAGACTTAACGTCTAATAAAATTAGGGACAAATGTATGGCAGCTGTTCCAGAACTAAGTGCTGCGACATGACTTCCTTCGCTAAGATATAATTCTAAATCCTTTTCAAACCCAGAAACATTTGGTCCTAATGGAGCAATCCAATTAGAATCAAAGGCATCAGAAATAAATTCCTGTTCTTTTCCACACATGTGTGGTGATGAAAGCCAAATTTTAGGTTTCATAGGTTAAATTGTTTAGTAATTAAATTACCACAATTTTTATGCTTATTGAGGGATTTGGAACATAAAAATAGGTATCACTCTTCTTTTGCAGACATAAAACAAAATAGGTTCATGTCTGGGAATTGCTATTAACTATTATTTATAATTAGAGATAAATATGCATCAATAAGATAAGACTTACCAAATAAAGACGATAAAAAACAGTTTTTTACGTTATGCAAAGCACTGTAATCATTGGTATACATATAAAATAAAGTCTTACAAAGTTTGATTGATTGTATTTGTGAGACCAGTCATGGTTTTACTTTTAAAATTATATTTAGTATTTAAAGCTTTATATTCTTTGAAAATTTCTTCTAAGGCTGAAAAATTTTTATCCGTATGAACTCCAAAATTATGAGGATGCCACCATAAGTGAAACATTTCATTATGTTTTGCAGCATGTTTCATTGCTTTTTTGATGCGTCGTGTTTTTAATGGTTCTAAAAAACGTATCGATTTGATGTATGGTCTCAATAGCCTACTTGATGGTAAATTAAGCACACTATCTTTTTTATAAAGATCTTCTAATTTATAGGTGTTATATCCTGTAATATTAATATAAGCATCTAATAACCTAAGTAGTTTAAAAAGATACCAACCATGATAAAACTTTGTTGTATGGATATTATAAATGTATGCTTTTTCTTTACCTCTAAAAGAAGTAATGCCATTTTCATAACATACATTAAGATAGGGCTTGTCAATTTCCTTATTTGCTTCAATCATATTTCTAGGAAATACAATACTTTTCAATTTAATATCTAGTGGTTTTGCAATATCTATAGCCGATTTTAAATCAGCATTAAATTGTTCAACAGTCTGTCCAAATTCATGACAATAAAAATGGCTAAACGTGTGTGTGCCAATTTCATGATTGCCATTTACTTTTATTTGCTGTATCGTTGAGTTTGCATAATGAAAAGGATCTTCTTTTTCACTATTTCCAATCGTTTCCAATAATGGATATGGATTGAGTTTTTTGTTGGTATATGTAGGTTTTTGTTCTGGTAAGTGTTTTAAAATGTCAGCTTTATCTTTTGCAAACAAAAACCCAACCGTAGCAAATGTCAGTTTCACACCATATCTATCAGCTAACTCCAAAAGCCTTGTGATTACAGGGTTTACAGAAAGTAAATTTTGTTTATAACCTTCTATTGTTCTTGTATCAAAAACACCCCAATGAATCTCGTAATCTAAAGAAATAATAAAATGACCGTTCACAAATTTGTAGGTTTATTAATTAATATTAAAAAGAAAAAAAGCCAATTATCTTTTTTGTCTTTTACCATTTTTGTCATAATAGTGGCAAACACAATCTTTACCATATAAGCCTAAACTATGTAATATCCTTTTTATTCTTTCAATAGATTTCATTCTGAAATGATCAATTACTGTATGACCAAAATTATTAGAGCTAATTGATATGTCAATTCCGTAAACACAGTGCCACCAATTCTTCGGAATAAAGAGCATTGTCCCAGGTTTCAATACAATATATTTCACCATAACGTCTTTAAAAACGGCATGTTTATCTGCGTTAAAATTTTCCATAGATACTGCACAAAGTTTTGATCCAGGCTCGTATTTATTGCTTAAAGGCATTCTTGAGTTTTGATCTGGTGACACCAAAAACACAAGTTTTTTGCCATATACTTGTGCTAATATATTATCATTAAGTCTGTCTGTGTGCCAACCAGTTATGGTTCCAGGAGAACCAATCCAAAATGAAGTAGAATTGTACTTTTTATAATTTGAAATTAATGAAAAATCAACATCATCAGTAAGCTCTGGGAATAATTTTAGTAATGATAAATTTGATAAGTAAGCATCTGATTTATTCTCATTTGAGTTTTTAATCTCTTTTACATAGTTTAAGAAATTCCCAAATTCCCAATTGGTATTATCATGTCTAATGTTCCCTTTTGAAATAAATGCTTGTTTATCTTTACCTACTTTTTCGAAAAACTCAAGATTCCATTTGTCCTTAGCTAGCCAATGATCCATCATTTTAGTCATTACCACTGGTATGTTATTTTTAGTGTAGGTGTTGTGAAAATCTTTGTGAGTAATTCTTTCAATTTTATTAATTTCCTCCAGAGGATTATTAAGAATGTCTTGAACGTATGATAAGATTTTATTATGCATAACTAACGCTTTTGAGACTTAAAAATATGTATATATTCCTTGATAGAAGCCTATTATTTATAAATTTAGATGATAAGACGTTTTTTTTAGTTAAAGCACTTGTTTTATTATTCGAATAATGCTTTGAAAATGATTATAAAAATTCAATTAGAATCGTTTTTGTTGCTCCTTTAATGACAAATCTGTTAGTGTTTAGATCTTCAAAAACCAAAATTTTACTAATATGTTCAGGGTTAGAAAATAAAAAGCTATATACATGCTTTAGAAGGAAAGTATACTTTTTTTCTTTCATATTAATTTGCCTAAACTCATCAGAAATAGTAAAAGCTTTAAGCTCGTTAATCTCAAATTTATCTATAGTATCATTACCTTTTTTACTGCCTTTGATTTTAAAAACTAGTTTTCTGTATAAATGATTGAAGTTGTTTTTTCTTAAATACAATTTGAATTTAAAAACAACTTCTATAACATTGGCTATAAAAATGGCTTTTATTGATTTTCTATCATATAATAAATGATAATTAAAATTGTATTGTGTGTTACTCCAAACTTCCTTATAATCAAAATAGCCTTTTGAGAAATCAGAATATATATAATCATTTTCAAAACACCAATCTAATAAATTTAGTACTGATAATTTTCCAATGCTGAATTTAAAGAAATTGACATCAAACACTGTAATAGCTTTAAATAATATGCTTTCGGAATGATAATTTAAGTTAATTCCAATGGGTGCTCCTTCATTGTAAATAACTAAAAAAGAGGCTTGTTTGGATTTAATTAAGGGCAAAATAAGGTCTTTATAAAATCGCCATTTACTATCCTTTAAGTGATGATAATCAACATTTTTACCTTCAAATCTTGTATTTAACAATCTATAGAAATGGTTAAATACAAATTCATACTTTTCATCACTTATTTCACCAAAAATAAATTCAGTTGTAATATCGAAGCAATTCTCTAACCTTTTTATATGCGACCACCTTATGTAACGTTTGTTGTTCTTACTAAATTGATTCTTAATGTATTCATCTCGATTATTGAAATTTGATAAATCCATTAAATATCCATGGTACTGAAATACTTTTTTGAGTCCTAAATCATTACTAGTAGAACTTGTATTTTCGTCAATATTGAAATAGGATGGAACATCATATATTAAAAAAATTTTTCCTTTAAAATCACTTTGTTTTTGAGAAAGTTTATAATAAATCCCTTTAGTTAGATTTTTTCCTACGTTTATGTATAGTGGTAAGTATGGTTTTTTTACAAATTCAACATTTTCAATAAAATCAAACTTGAATGATGGATTTGAATTATTAAAATGCTTTAACCAAACAGTATTGAAAATGTTTGATGTGAATGGGTTTTTTTTCATTTTGTTGGGTTAGCACACTTAGAGCTAGATAAATACAAAGTTAAATCTATTATGAATAAGACGCAACATAAGGCGTATTTTTATGAATTTGGAATCTGCATCATCTTGTCGCATTTTGAAAATGCCAATCCAGCTTCATAGTTGTTGCCTTGAGAACTATTATTATTGCCTTTTATCCAATCAATATACATTCCTACTATGTTAACTCCAGCTTCATGAGAAAATGGATAACCTCCGCCGAATCTTGGATTTAACTCTAAGATATATAGTTTATTATTCGCAATAAAAATATCACAATCTAAATTTCCAATATGTTTAAGGTTTTCTGAAATTTTTTTACCAAGTTTTTCAAACCTTTCATTAATTACTGATATTGCTTTATCTGTTTCACCAGAACGCATACTTAGTTTTTCCTTTGCGAATGTCCCGACATAATTACCATGTAGATTATTAACAATATCTAGACCATATTCTTTACCATCTAGTTTTTCTTGAATTATAATTGCATTATCAAAATCTTGTTGGCTTACAATATTTAGAATGGATTTTTTAAGTTTTAGCTGTTGCAGTTTATATGATAACTCCAACTCTTCAAAAGTATTAGGAAAGTCAATTCCAATAGATGCACTTCCCCAACGAGGTTTAACTACCAAAGGAAAATTTAGTACACCATTAGCAATAGCCACTTTTACATCAGAAATAGTTGTGAATGTCTGAGGTGTATTTAAACCAATACTTTTGATAAAATTAAATGTTTTTACTTTATCAAAAGCTATATCTATTACTTCTTCATTAGAAATTATAATATTTGTTCCTGTTTTTTCTAAATCGTGCTTGTATTTAGACAATATAGGTAGCTCTAAATCATTTAAAGATATAACGGCAGAAATTTTATGTTTTTTAATGATATCTTTTAAAACAGAAATGTAGGATTCATCATAAATACTTGGAACTATTATTGCTACGTCAGCATCCACCATTGCAGGAGCTGAATTGCTCATATCTACTGCAAAAATTTTCCCATGACCTTTTAGTTCATCCTTAAAATAGTTAATTAAGTAATTACGTCTTCCTGCACATGTAAACAAAATATTAGTCATTATAGATTTTCTTTTTTAGATTCCATTCCCATAAAATCTGGTACTATGTCGTTTTCAGGACTATTAATCCCTACCTTTTTAAACACTTTATAGATGGTCAAAAATATAATTTTTAAATCTAACAATAACGTCATATTTTTTACATACCAGACATCAAATTCAAATTTCTCCTCCCAGCTTATTGCATTTCGTCCATTTACTTGTGCCCAACCAGTTATTCCTGGTTTAATGCTGTGACGTTGTTTTTGAAAAGCATTATATCTTGGTAAATATCTTATTAGCAATGGTCGAGGTCCAATTAAACTCATATCTCCTTTTATGACATTTAATAATTGTGGAATTTCGTCTAACGAGTATTTTCTTATAATAATTCCTGTTTTAGTTAAACGGTCGGAAGGAGGAAGTAACTCCCCATTGCTATCAGTTTTATCATTCATGGTTTTGAACTTAATGATTTTAAAGATGTGCTCATTTTTCCCAGGGCGTTCCTGATTAAAAAAGGCTTTACCACTATTTTTAAAAATCAAAATAATCCATAATACCAAAAAAACAGGAAATAGCAAAATAAAACCAATTGTTGACAAAACCACATCAGAAACTCTTTTTAAAACGTTTTTGTAAATTTTCATTCAGCCAAGATTTTTATACAGTTTTAAGAGTTCATTCCAAACAAAATTTTGTTCATATCGTGCCACAATTCTAGATCTAGAATGCTTAGCCATTTCGATGCGTTTTTCAGGGTTATCAATTATAAATTGCATTGCATCTTGCAATTCATCTTCATTTTTAGGGGTAACAATAATACCATTAATTTTTTGTTCTATGATCTCATTACAGCCGTTAATATTTGACACTATACAAGGTAAATTCATACAGCTTGCTTGCAAAACAACATTTGGAAAACCTTCTCTATAACTTGGAAAAGTTAATGCATGAGAAATAGAGACATAAGGTCTTATATCTTTTTGAACACCAATAGCAAGAATTTGCTTATTTGTTTTAATTAAAAGTTCTGTTTCAGGTAACAAAGGATCTAAATGATTTTCATGTGGTCCTACTAATAGAAGTTTTGAGTTTGTATTTGTCTTTGAAAGTTCATTAAAGGCATACACTAATTCATTAAGTCCTTTATCTTTTACCATTCTACCTATAAAAATAAAAACCACATCATTAATAGTGATGTTCAATTCTTTTTTTAAGTTCTCTTTTGTTAGTTCTAAAACATGTTTACTGTCATAGTGGGCCACATCAATTCCGTTTGAACTGCCATTACCAATTACCTGAAGCTTGGAACTTTTGGTATAATTATTTTTAAGAACAATAGCTTCTAAACCAAATGAGTTAGGTAAAATTTTTGTTGCGCAAGCGTATGTAATCTTCTCGACAGTATCTAATAGTTTTCGTTTAGCTCCCTTAACCTCTAAAAGAGGTAGTCCAGCAATAGTATGCAATCGGTGAGGAACTCCAGCTAATTTTGCCGCTAACATGCCTAATGTACCAGCTTTTGGTGTATGTGTGTGGACAATAAATGGTTTCTCTTTTTTAAAGAATTTATAAAGTTTATAAGTTGCTATTAAATCCTTTAAAGGAGTTATAGAACGTGTCATCTCAACAGCATGAGTTCTTATGCCTTCGTTTTGTCTAACTTCACTTAATGCATCACCATTACCAGAAACACCAATAACTTCATAATATTTACTCATGAAACGATGTTGACCCTTTAAGAGTGTTCTTAAAGACGATGAAACAGTTGTGATACGAACGAGTTTTTTCAAAACATTAATTTTTGTAATTTTTCACATACCACTTCTGAAAACAGAAATAAGCCCAAACCTTAAATGTATTGTCTTTCTTACTCGTTAAATGATTTTGAACAAGCTCAATAATTGCTGTCGTATTGAATATATCTTGAGTATTTAAAAAAGTGATATCAATATAACTTAATAACTCTTGCTTCAATGCTTGTCTAAGCCAATCTCCAACTGGAACACCAAATCCTTGCTTTGATTTTTCCAAAAACCCCTCAGGAAATTCATCTTTAAAGGCCGCTTTTAAGATATGCTTTTTACTCCATCCATTAAGTAAATAATCTTCAGGCAAAGTCATGGTGAAGTCAAATAATTCCTTATTTAGAAAAGGAGCTCTACATTCTAAAGAATTCATCATACTTGTTCTATCTACTTTAACTAGCATATCTCCCTCAAGGCTTAAATGTCTATCAATAGTCCTAAAGTCATTTAATGATTTAGGATTTGATATGTTTGTTTTTTCTTTATAATAGTCAAAAATGTTTTGCTTCTGATAGTTTGATGTTAATAATGCATTAATATCAGTTGTTTCAAAGCCCAAAGAAATTATATCCCAATAATAGCCATCGCTATAGTCTATTGCGTTTAACATCTTGTTTAACTTATACTTAAATCCACGATTGTCATCTTTTCGCTTAAGTAATTTTGATGAGATTTTATTTAGCTGATTGTGTGCGAATTCAGGAACAAATTTAGTATATCTACTATTAATTTTACCAATATAATACTTGTTATAACCTCCAAAAACTTCATCACCACCATCTCCAGTTAAGGCAACTTTTACATGTGCTTTTGTTTTATTAGATACTAAATAGGTTGGGAGAGAGGAAGAATCTGCAAAGGGTTCGTCAAAATTCATAAGAATGTCATCGATGTTATACTTTAAATCCGATTCACTTATGATAAATTCATGATGATTACTGTTAATGAGCTTTGCTACAGTTCTTGATTTGTCCGTTTCATCATACGCTTTTTTTTCAAAACCTATTGAAAATGTATCAACTTTTGCTTCATTCATATCTGCTAGACAATACGAGACAACTGATGAATCTACACCACCAGAAAGAAACGTCCCTAGTGGAACATCAGAAATAGATCGACTTTCAACGCTTTTATAGACTTTATCTTTAACTATTTTTTGAGCTTCTTCAAAAGATAAATCAGATTTTATTGGAGTAATTGTTTCATGAATTGTTTTTATTTCAAAATCAAAGCTATTTAAATCGTATTCTATGAAATTGTTTGACTCTAACTTATATATACCATCATAAATTGTAAAAGGTGCTGGAATATAAGTGAGTCTAAAAAATAAGTTTATTCCATCCTTAGAAATATTTGGCTTTGATGGAATACAATTTATAATCGATTTTAATTCTGAAGCCCAAAAAAACTGATTACCTATATTAGTATAATACAATGGCTTTTCTCCAAAATAATCACGTGCTATGTAAATCTTATTTTTATTTATATCTAATATGCTAAAGGCAAACATGCCATCAAGTTTACCAAATCCGCTAGTTCCGTATGTTTGGTAAAGTTTTAAAACAACTTCGGTATCACTTTTTGTTATGAATGTAATTCCTTGTTGCTCTAGTTCTTTGCGAAGTATCTTGAAATTGTAGATTTCACCATTAAAAACTATTATAATACTCTTATCTTCTGAAAGCATAGGTTGATGCCCTGTGCTTAAATCTATAATGGATAGACGTCTCATAGCCATCCCAATAGCAAAAGTATCAGTACTTTTCACATATGAACCTTCATCATCTGGCCCACGATGAATAATTAGATTATTCATTACTGTAAGTTGCTCTTTTATAGTAAATTCATCTGTTTGAGATTTATATATTACACCATTAATTCCACACATGCTAAACTAATTATTTAATAAGCTTTTAACTTGTTTATAAATTCTAGACATATTATAAATTTTCGCCCTCTCAAATCCTACTTTACTATAATTTAGTCGTTCTTGAGGGTGATTCTTAAAATATTCCATCGCCTTATTTAAGCCTTCTTTATCATTTACATTGACTAAAATACCATATTTGGCTTTGTAAAAATGACCTTTTTTAATAGTAACTGGTTCATTGCCGTTTAGCATTTCTAAAGGACCAGAGAAACAATTAGTTGAAATCGTTGGTAATCCAAGAGATAATGCTTCTAATAAAACATTTGGGAAACCTTCAGTATCTGATGATAAAACGAAACAATCTCCATCTAAAAAATAAGGAGTTACATTTTTTACAATTCCAACAAAATTTAAATATTGAGAAAGATTCAATTGATTTGATAACATTTGTAATTCATCTTTCAACGGACCATTTCCTAAAATTGTTAATTGAAAGTCTCCATCTTTAGACAAGGCCATAGCCTCAATAATTAGTTTTTGATTTTTGGTACTATATATTGTTCCAGCATTGATAATCTTCAATGGTTTAGTTTTATAAATACTTTGGAGGTTAATCCTAATATTTTCATCAGTTTCTACTGGGTTATATATGACTTTCATTGGGATGTTGACTCCAAAAGTTTTCCTTAAATCATCATTTATATATTTTGAATTGGAAAATAGTGCGTTATTTCTATTATATAATAAAGGAAAAAATACTTTTGCCAATAACATTTGAATTTTATTATCTTTATACATTAATGAAGGAAAACAACGTTCACTAATTATAGTTCTGACCTTTTTATTAGTAATAGACAAAAAGCTATTGATAATATTGGGAATTGGTAACAATGAAAATGATATATCAATACCTTCGTTATTAATAAATCTCTTGTATTTTATAAATAAACTAGTGAAGTTTTTAATTTTAAAAAAGTAAGATTTCGACTTTTGAGTATTTGGTTTTAAAATTATAAGGTTGACTTCTTTAGGTATTTCAAAATGAATATAATTGTAAAAAATGACCAATGTAACATTATAATCCTTTATCAATTTAGGTAACAAGGAGCTTATGAAACGTTCAGTTCCACCCATTCCAAAATCTATTGTTAATATACTTAATTTAGGTTTATAAGTCATTTCAAATTAATAATTTTTTTAAAAAGAGCTTCATAGTTTTCAACAATTAGTTCTTTACTGAATTTTTTAAAAACACTCTGACTTATTATAATTGGGTCCAGATTGTTTTCTTGGAGTTTGTTTAAAAACATAAGATATTCAGCCTGATTATTCGCAATATAGCCATTGATTCCATGCTCAATAATTTCACCAGTACCACCAGGTGCATTAAAAGCTATAACAGGTGTTCCTACCGCACAACTTTCTAATAAAGCATTTGGAAAACCTTCTGCAAATGAACCTTGTAAAAAAACATTACTTTGTTTTAAATATTTTGCAACTTCATTCGTATAATTAATAAAGGAAACTTTTGATTTTAGGTTTAATTTTTTAACATGGTTAACGATTTCTTGATACCATTCTCCATTTCCTATAATGGTATAGTGAAATGGAAAATCTAGTTTAGACAATAAGTTTAAGAGTCTTAAATGGCCTTTTTCTTCATGCAATCTTCCAACGGTAATGTACTGTACAATATTATTTTTTGGAGATCCATGTTTAAAGGTAAATTCATCGGAAATGGGATTGTTAATTACAATAACCTTTGATTTCGAAACTTTAAATTCTGTAATTAATTCTTTGGCCATATCGTCTGATTGACAAACGATAGAGTTGGTTCTCTTTATTGTTATTTTGTTTAAGATATTTCCTAAATTTGATTTTTTTGATAAGTGGGAAAGTGCTTTAACCTTTTTAATATTAGCTTCTCTGGTAACAAGTTTTATTTTAGGAAAAAAAAGTAAAATCAAAGCTACAGAATTATTTACATGCGCCATACAACTCATTACAATTTGAGGTTTGCTAATTAAAATGTGTAAAAACAACTTAGGAATCCCATTAAGCATTCGAGTTTTATTCAAATAAACAATCTTAATCCCATTTATTTGATAAGCTTTGTCTTTTTCAAATCCTATCACCAATAATGTAGTGTTAAAAATTGTATTGTCAATATTTTCAGCAATTAATGACATTACTCTTTCTGCGCCACCAGCAACTAAAGAAGGTAAAACAAATAAGATATTAGTTTTTGTTACAGACATTATTATTTTATTGATAATCCTTTTCCATTAATGTTTAGCCATTGTTTTAGCACCAATAACTTCCAAATTAAAGGATACCTATTCCAAGAACCATCCATATGTTGTTTGATCATGAATTGTACTTTTTCTACATCAATACATGGAATGGATTTTAAGCTTTCATCATCAAGTTCACTAAGGACGAAATCTTTTAAGTCTTCTTTAAACCATCTCGAAAAAGGCATAGTAAATCCTGCTTTAGGTCTATCAAAAATATGCTTAGGGACATATTCATATAATATGTCTTTCAAAATTCGTTTCTGGTTTCCTTTATGGTATTTAAAAGATGTTGGTAATGACCGCGAAAAATCAACCACTCTATGATCCATAAGTGGAGCTCTTGCTTCCAGAGAATAGGCCATAGTAGCCCTATCTACTTTAGTATTTATATCCCAATTAAGGTACGTTTTAATGTCAAAATCTGTGACACGTTCGAATAAATTTTTATAATCATGAAATAAATATTTTTGTTCTTCAACATCCTTATAATTAATATCAGTTTTTAAATAAGACATGTCTATTCCAGTCATAACACCGAAATAGGCATCATTTACGCCATCAAATTGGAGAGCTTTTGCTATGACCTTGTGTCTGTAATTTGGTGAAAGGCTTAATACTTTAGACCCTAATTGCCTAAAAGTTTTTGGTAGTCTATGTATATGACTGCCTTTTCGAATCCAATTATATCTGTGGTATCCAATAAAACTTTCATCACCTCCATCCCCAGAAAGTGCAACAGTAACTTTTTTACGTGTGTGTTTTGCTAATAACATGGAAGGAATGGCAGAAGAATCCGAAAATGGTTCATCGTAGAACTGATAGAAACTCTTAATTAGGCCTATGCCTTCATCATAATTGCATTCGATTATATGATGATCAGTTTTTAAATGGTCAGCCACTTGTTGAGCATAAATACTTTCATCAAATCCTTTTTCATTAAACTTTACTGAAAACGTTTTAATTTTTTCAGAAGTTACTCTTGTAGCAATTGCAGTGACTAATGAAGAGTCAATACCTCCAGATAAGAATACACCTACTGGTACATCTGCATAGAGCCTGGTTAAAACAGCATTGTCTAGAATAGAGGATAATTTGGTCTTGGCCTGTTCGTAGCTACCTATAAACAAATTTTTGCCCTGATAATCAATATCCCAATAAGCTTTTGAGTTAAAAATGCCAGTAGATAATTCAAAGACAAATGAATGACCTGCTGGGAGTTTATTTACTTCGTTAAAAATAGATTGTGGATCTGGGATGACTCCCCATGCCATATAATATGCAATAGCCTTTTCTGAAATTGATAAATTATTATTATGAAGTTGAATTGATGAAATTTGACTTGAAAATTCAAAGTCTTTTCCATTGTGATAGTAATAAAAAGGTTTTTTGCCTAAACGATCTCGAGCTCCAAAGAAAATCTGTTTAGTTTCATCATAAATTACGAAAGCAAACATTCCGTTAAAATGATCAACACAATCTTCACCATACTCTAAATAGGCAGCACAAATAACTTCTGTATCACTAGTTGTGTGAAATTTATACTCTTTTTTTATCAGTGTTTCTTTTATGCTTTTGAAATTGTAGATTTCGCCATTAAATACAATATGAACATGATTGTAGTATGTAAAAGGTTGATTAGAGCGATGGTCTAAGTCTATAATGGATAGTCTGTTATGCCCAAAAATAACATTTTGGTTTTCCTTAGCGTAAGAGTTCCAACCCATTTTATTAGGACCTCTAAAAGCAGTACGCTTTAATTTTTCTTTTACTTGATCCTCTTTATATTGAATTGTTGTCCCGTAAATTCCACACATACAATTGGTTTTATTTTATTAATTGGTTTACTATTATTTTAGTAGGTGTTTATATACTTGTAAATGCTTTTCGTAAACATTCTTTATATTGAAATTTGACTTTATATTGTTGTATAGTTTGTCAGATTTCAAAATTGCTTCATCATAATTATTAATTACTCTAATCATTGCTTCATGAAATCCCTCCAATTGATTTATATAGGCATTTGACTTGTCTAAAAAATCAGGGATACTACCTACTGGTGTTGTAATTATTGGCAATTTTGCAGCAGCGGATTCTAATATTACAACTGGCATTCCTTCCCACAAAGAAGTTAGAATTAAACAATGGGCTTCAGATAAGAATTGTGAAACATCATCTTGAAATCCTAAAATATTAAAATGCCTGGTTAATTTATGCTTTTCAATTTCATTCGTCAATTTCTCACGCAAGTTACCATCTCCTACAACATTTATGACAAAATTATCTATTCTATTATTTAATAACTTTTTTGCATCTGAGACCATTTGCATAGGATTTTTTTCTTGACTTAACCTACCCAAAAATAAAAATTTAAAAGTGTCTGTTTTTTTAAATTCACGTTTTGTAATTGTTGTTAGTTTTTTAAAATCAACTCCATTTGGAATAATAACACTGTTCTTTAAATACCATTTTACCGAATTGCTACTGAATATTACATCTTTTTTTCTAAACGACTTTGTAAAAAACAGTACCAGTCTTCTGCTAAAGCTTTCTAGCTTGTTAGAATGCAAGGTAAATATTATTGGTTTTTTTGAATAAAACAAATTATATAAAAAGGCAATTATGTAAGCATGATACTGATGGCAATGGAATACAACCTCATCAAAATCATTAATAATTTTGTTTAATTTTTTTATTCCGGAAAATAGTGTTGCATTTTTAAACGCAGTTACGTTTAAAAAATGTACATCAATATTTTCAGCAGCGAACTTGGGTTCTAAAGTGTTTACATTATTTATTGAAATAACCACTGTCTTTATTTTTGAATTACTTTGTTTGGCTAATTGCAAAACCATTTGTTCTGCACCACCTCCTCCTAAACTACTTGATAAATGTATAATGGTCATGGAATATATATAGTATTATTTATCGCTTTCGTTTTATTAGCGCATCAATAAATGTCAGTTTTCCAACTGAGTTTAATGTATGAGTAGATATTAAATCATTTGTCCAATTTGGATAAATGGATTCAACTTGTTTTTCTTCATATTCAGTTTCGGTCATTGATACTATTTCTCTTATTTGTATCCCATAACCATAGTGCTTGGAACAATTTTGAGCTGGTCTATATATTCTACCGTTATCAATAAAAATGTTTCCTGCTGGTCTTGAATATGATTGATTTGTTGTTATTGGGTTTTGCGGATGACTAACCCAATCATCATTAAAAAGACTATCCGAATAAAATAAAAACAGTTCATTTATAACTGGAACACCTTTGTATTCTGTTACATTGGTGAAAAGCCAATATTTGTTGTTGTTTTTAAATATTGTTGTATCAACAGTTTTAATATTTCTAAACAAAAATTTTTCTAATTTCCATTTTTTTGGAAATTCAATACACTTGTACAATTCTATTGAACTATTCTCCTGTGTTTCAGGTATCATATAAAGTTCAGCTCCGTCTTCAATTAAGAAAGGATAAGAAAGGTGATAATCAGTTTCTAGAACTACTTCCGGATTTAAATAATTAGCATTATCATCCATTTCAATTACTGAAATTTTACCACGATTTTCAGCATATAATAATTCTTCAATAAAAATATAGCTCTTATTGTTTTTACGAAAAATAAAAGGGTCAGCCCAAAAACGATCTTTTGGAGGAAGTAATCGCTTAAATTCTTGGAATGATTTAGATCGTCTATCAGTGGTTTCAATCTTGAATAATAAAATCCATTGATCAAAGAAAAACTTTCGCTGTAGAACTTTAACTAAAGCCTTAGAATATACCTTGGTTAAACCAATAAATGTTTCAAAATTACTTGGAGTTTCATATAGCATATTATTAGATGGAAATGCCAAAGTTTGTTTACGATTTGATTTTTGAAAAAAACATTTTCCTCCTAAATCATTTAGCTCATTCAGTTTTCTTGGAAGTATTAATATTGAATTCCAGAAAATATTATTTTGATTTCGATTAATGGAAAGGTGGTCTGTATTGAATGCTGTTTCATACACTAATATTTCTTTACTTAGGTCATTATTAAGCACTTTTAGAGTTACAAAAGTGTCATCACATTTATTTAAAATTTCCCAAACTCCGGCTAAACCTTCTTTGTGAATATTGTAATTCCCAAAATGATAAGACCATGCACCATACTTTGATACCGTTAAAATATCTCCCCTTAAAACTCTAAATCCAAGCTTAATAAATACATCAATTTGGTGGGTTTTAATTTCATCGATATCGTTTTTAAGAATTATATCGTTAAGTCTTATTTTTTTTGGTTGTACACTTATTTCTTTACAGTTAACAATATCTTTTAAGTTTTTTGTTTTGAAAACGTTTGGATTTGCAGGAAAAAACTTGTCTTCAATTTTAGAGTATATTATAAACAGGATTTCTTTTCTTAGTTGCCATACAACAGAAAAAAAAGTTTTCTGTTCCATTTGTGTTTTATTTTTTACAACGAGTACAATTTCAGAATGATTAGAATTCACAATAGTTTCAATCATTTTATACGACCATAATGGAATATCATAATGGTCAATAAGTAATCCTATTCTTAGTTTTTGTTTAAGCATATTGTAAGTAACAAAGGCCTCTTAAGTTTAATCAAAACTATGAATTAATTCTATACTAGTGAATTATAGAGTTAACTAATGTTTGGCGCTAAAGTATAATATTCTATTAGCAGGCATTAAAGATGACTTTAATCAATTGGTTTTTTATGTTTAAAGAAAAATTGAAACAAATATTTATCATGATTTTGAGGTTTTAATATTAAGTAGCAGAAATACCAAAGAACGAGACTTAATGTGATCATTTCGCCACCATCTTCAAATAGTACTAAAAACAATAGGGAATATCTATTATATTCAACTAACTCATCTAACATATCAACTCCAATACCAAAAAAAAGAAACACCCCAAATAGAAGTGCTAAATCAATATTAATCTTTCTATATTTTTTATCGCCTTTAACGTAACCAAAAACCAAAAAGAACAATGAAATTGAACCAAAAATGGCAACATAAGTAAGTTCTCCTATATCTTGAGCGCGTAAACCTAACGTTGGTGCAAAACTAAATTTTTCAACAGCCCAAGCTCCAAAACGTTCATGAAATTGTAAGGAATCGTCTAATAGTAGTAAAATGAATAGCAAAAGCCACGATATGTAACCAATACCTCTCTTTTTAAGAAGAAGGTAAAATAGCAAAACAATTACAACAGCATATTTGAGATATTGAAACATTTCTGGATAACCAGCATCACGTTCAACCATAAAAGGTACAATCGACCAGCCTAAGTGTATCCTTTTAAACACAAGAAAGATCAATATAATATGGGTAAGTATAAATAATAAATCTAAACTAATTAATAGTGCAAGAATTCGGTTTGCCTTTTTATTGCTGAAATTATGTTTGAAGAAATTGAGCTTCATATTGCCTTTAATATTGTATAATATTAAGTCAATAATAACTTAATACTACTAAATAATCGATAAAGTGTTAAATTTTATCTACTTCAATTGTTTGTAAACACATTAATGAATCAATACGATTAGAAAGTATTAACTCTTGTATTATAAAGTATATAATTTGTAAGCTGCTCTTTCTAAATTATTTGGTTTGTGATTAGTCCAACAATTCTTCCTTATCCTTTATAAAGAATCTAAGATATATCCATATGGATACAAAAGTCACATGATATATCGTGTCAAAATTATGATTAGTTAATTGCAATATTACCAATGAAATAGCTAAAAGAAAAAGATAGGGTTTGGTTTTGAAAACTAGTATACTCTTCACTAATATTATTAAATAAATTCCAACGAAAAGAATGAAAGGTATAATACCAGCTTCACCAAGAATTCTCAAATAATTATTATGTACACCTACTTCATAAATTTTATCACTCATAAAAGATTGATAGCCATTACCAAAAAATGGAGAATTATATATTAGTTCATAATATAAAGCCCAAGTCTCAGTGCGCGAATTAGCACCAATATCATTTACAATTACTCCTTGATTAACTAAGCCTAAAAGAATGTTTAATCTATCTGTGTTTAATTTTAAGATAGAAGTAATACTTATTAGAAATATTATTGTCCCAATACCTAATCCCAAATATTTTAAGTTCTTTTTGTTTTGAATAACCGAAATTAAAACCATTACTATCCATAACAGAAAAAATGTTCTTGAAAATGTTAGAATTCCACAAAAAGTAAAAAACGCCAACCCTAAAAATCTCCATCTTTCTTTCGAAATGGCAAAAGATAATGCAACTCCCAATAAACAAGCAAATCCAGCAGAATTAGGATCAAGATAAAAACCACTATAGCGACCATAATTATCAGCAAAAAGGGTTGCATGTATAAGTATACTTGAAGAACCTATTAATAATATAATATATAGTTCTTTCAAAGATGTCCTATGGGCAATTTCACTACCAGCAACAATTATGGCTAGATATTTTACTAAGTCAATGAAAAAATACTTTTCATCATCAACATTTATTAACCCTGAAATAACAAAATAAACAACTGCGAAAATTATAAAAATCCATACAGGTTTATGCTTTTTAATGACCAAATAATAACCCAGCATTAAGGCAAACATTGAATAACTAAAGAAACCTCCCATTGAAGCTCCATAGCTAACTAATATTATGCCTGGAATGTTGCATATTAATAGTATTAAAATGATATAGCGCAAAATCTTCATAATGTATATTGAATGTAATTATTTGTTAGAAGATTAACCATTTAATTTAATTAAATGGTTAATATATAAATATAATATAACACTATTTATTATTGCAACAATTGATGTTGCTAAAGCTAGTCCGTAAACGCCTAGCTTTTTTATTAATATAAAATTTAAAATAATGTTTAATAATAAACAAATCATTGCGGCAAGAACCATAAAACCATTTTTATTTATAGATTCTAAAAATCTGACCATAATGATTGTAGTGATATATGCAGGAATCTGTAGCAAATACATTTGCTGAATTTTTGATACAATATTAGTGTCAGAACTTGTGAATGCATTATGTTCAAAAATTAAGGAAATAATAGGTGTAGATAATAAAACTAAAAGAATTGCTACAACACCACTACCTACAAGAATGATTTTTATAATTTTTTTTAACTCATTGAACGTTTTTTTACGATCAATTAATGCTTTTTTTGAGAAGTAAGGAAGTAGTACTGTACCTAAAGCCATAGTAACTATACTAATAGTAAACATAGGTATTTTTACTCCATAATTTAAAGCAGCAATTGAACCAATAACTAATTGGGCTGCAAAATATTGATCAATAATACCATTAGCACCAGTTAGCATATTTGCTGATAGCTTTGCAGGTAATTGCCTAAAGATTTCTCTAATATTTTCAGAAATAAAATCAGGTTTTTTGAGATGGATTATATTTCTTTTTAAAGCGATAATTAACAAAAACATAAAGCCCGAAAAGCTACCTATTAAAGTGCCAAAGGCTAGAACAATGATTCCTAACTCTTCTTTAAAAAACAAGAGGCATATCATTATTGATAAAGGAGTAAACACGGCACTTAATGATGAATATTTAAATTCATTGTCTATTGTTAAAATTCCATGAATTAATGACGAAAAGCCCCAAAAAAGAATACTAGGTATTACAACATAAAATTGTGTTTTTATAAGATTGTAGTATCCAGATGTATGTCCTTTAAAAAATATTTCTAAATAAAAATCGGTGGTTAAAATCGCAATGATGCAAAATACTATAGAAACTACTAATGTGATTAGAAAACAAGTACTTTGGAAAGCGCCAATTTGCTTACCCTTTTTAAGTTCTATCACATAATTAGGGATGAAGACACTGCTGAAGCCGCCTAAAAAAACATTACTCATGAATGTAGGAATAAGTATAGCTATAAAAAAAGTATCTAAAAGTTCTGTTAATCCAAAACTATCTGCAACTACAATTTCCTTTACAAAACCTAATCCCTTAACTAGAAGTGTAATAACGCCTACAACTAATATATTAGTTATAGTAGAATTTTTAAATCCTTTTTTTATGCTATTTATAAAGTCTGATTTTGAACTCAACTGTTTTTTAAAAAATGAATAAATAAAAGTGCGACAATATTTTTAAACGATACAATATTTTCGATGAAATTAATTTTGAAAAGATTAGATGTATAGGCTGCATACAATTTGAGAAGCCATTTAACATGAAAAATCATTTATTAAGAGTCTCTTTTATCTTACTAAAGTTTAACAAAATTAATTGAACCAAATATTCATTCTGATCGTATATAATTTTTAATGTTTAGACGTGTCAAGAATTTTACATTATCAATTTTATAAATAATATCGTTTAAAATCACTTTACATCTATTAAATGCAAATAATTATAGGAAAAGGATTACTTATCATAATATTTTTAATGCATTTCATCGAAAACACAGTTTAAAAAGAACGTTATCATAATTTATTTCATTTTGTTTGGAATACAATTAATAGCAAAAATAAAAGAATAGCCCTAAAATTACAATAAATGATAGCCCCATTTTTTCAATTGCCTACTCATAGTATATACCTATGCTATGTTAGAAGTTTACTCGTTTTAGTCTTATTTATTTCTAATACATCAATGTTTTCACAACAATTTGCTTTTCCTTCTGCTGCTGGAGCTGGCGCATATACAACTGGTGGACGTGGTGGAATTGTAGTAAAAGTAACTAATTTAAATGATTCTGGAACAGGTAGTCTAAGAAGTGCTTTATTAATGACGGAACCCAGAATTATTGTATTTGACGTAAGTGGAACGATTAACTTAAATTCTCTTTTGGAGCTAGGGGTTGCAAATTCCAATTTTACAGTTGCTGGTCAAACTGCACCAGAAGGTGGAATTACTATTGCAGGTAAGCCAATTAAAATGGGAGGAGGCTATTATATATCATCACAACCATGCAATAATGCTATCTGGAGATACATAAGATTTAGAAACGCTTCTTACACTGGTGAATCCGATGTTTATTTTCATAATGGTTTCATGTCCAATGGAACAGTTGGGTTAATATTAGATCATTGTTCATTTAGTTTTAATGACGATCAAGCAATTTCTATGGACTCCAAATATGGAGATTTAACAGATATTACCATTCAAAGGTGTATGTTTTCAGAAAACGCAACTGGAATAATTGCTGGACTTCAAGGCCCTTATGAAAGAGGAGATATGACTTTCAAAAACAATCTATTTGTAGATCAAAGCCATAGAACACCAAATGTTGGAGGAGCTCTGCAATTTGACGTTATTAATAATGTATTTTTTAACTGGAAATCAAGATTAATGAACTCAAATGATGATAACCCTAATATAAATTTTATAGGGAATTATTTAAAAGAAGGAAGCTATACTGCCTCAGATGAAGCTAATAAAGTACAAAGTCCTAGTTTGCCTAAAATTTATACGGCTTATAATTATCATAGTTCTTTGTATCCAACACCGACGTCAAATGATAATGATTTATGGACTAATTTTTATGGAGGAGGTTCATTATCAGCTTCTTATTTCAGTTCAAATCAACACGCATTAGTTGGTAAGTCATTCACAATAAAATCTGCAAATGATGCCTTTGATAATGTTTTAGCTGATGTTGGAACTAATAAATATTTAAATGAAGATGGGTCATCAGGAATTTATCATGATAGTTTTGATACGACTAAGATTTCTAACGTAATCAATAATATCAGTACTAATCCATATAATACTAATTGGACACTACCAAACATACCAAATAATACTCGACCAGCAAGTTATGACACTAACAATGATGGTATGCCAGATGTTTGGAAAATATCTAAAGGTTTTTCTGCTGCTACCGATTTATCAAGTCATGTTTGGCCAAGCGGATATATTGGTGTTGAAGAATTTTTAAATGAGATAGATGAACAAACTGCTTCTAATCAAGTAAATGCCGGACAGGATATATCAATATGTAATGGTGAGTTTGCAACACTCACTGCTTCACAGGCAAATTCGTATTTGTGGAATACTGGAGAAACTACTGCTTCAATAACGGTTAATCCAACTTCTACTTTAACATACAATGTTACTGGAACTCATTCAGAAGGAAATACTACAAATGATAACGTGGTTGTAATGGTTAATTCTATTCCTGTAGCTAACGCTGGAAATGATATTGAAATTTGCCAAGGTGCATCTGTAACTTTAACAGCTTCTGGCGGAACAAGTTATTTGTGGAGTACAGGTCAAACGTCAGAAAGTATTACGGTTAGTCCAAATATAACATTAGCATACACTGTTGAAGTATCCGAAAATGGATGTTCAAGTGACTTAGATGAAGTTGTAGTAACAGTAAATCCTGCACCTGAAACAAATGCTGGATCTGATGTTACCATAAATTTTGGAGAAACTATAACTCTTACTGCAACTGGAGCAGATAGTTATCTCTGGAGTACAGGAGAAATAACAGCAAGCATAACTGTAAACCCAAGTACAACTTCCACATATTCAGTAAATGGAACTATAAATAACTGTGAAAGCACAGATTCCGTTATAGTTTTTTTGGTAGGTGACAGTGTCAATGCAGATGCAGGTGAGGACACTGAGATTTGTAATGGAAATGCAACAACTCTTACTGCATCAGGCGGAGATTTTTACGAGTGGAGCACAGGAGAAACAACTCAAAGTATAATAGTAAGCCCAAATTCAACAACTAATTATACCGTTATAGTTTCTAACGATTCTTCTAGTGATACTGATGATGTTACAGTCGTTGTTAGTCCACTCCCAGAAGTTATAATAAGCGATGATGTTACAATTTTAGAAAGTGATGAATATATTACTTTATCTGTCTCAGGAGCAAATAATTACGAATGGAGTAATGGTGCAACTGATCCAAACATTGCTGTAAGCCCAAATGTTACAACCACGTACGTTGCTACAGGATATATAAATGATTGCTATGATGTTAAGTCAGTTACTGTAAATGTCGAAGCTCAAGTACAGGTTAATGCAGGAGAAGATAAAGCAATTTGTACAGGAGAAGCAGTCACTTTAACGGCATCTAGTTCTGGAGGTGATGACTATTTATGGAATACTGGTGAAACCACCCAAAGTATAGTAGTAAGCCCTGAAGAAGACACATTATATACTGTAATTGCATCAAACTCGTTAGATTCTGATGCTGATGAAATTATGGTTACAGTTAATTTTTGTGAGGAAGAAATTATACCTAAAGACGAAGATTTTTCATTTAAAGTTTATGTCAATTCAAGGTCTTCAAATGAAATTTTAAATGTTAAATTATCAGGAATAAGTGAACATTGTGAATTGTATTTATTCGATATTTCAGGAAAACTAATTCATTCTGATGTTTTCGAAGGATCTGAAGGCCAAGAAATTGTTAGAACTATTAATACTAGTTTGTTTAGTGATGGTGTTTATATCCTTAAAATAGTTGAAAAGAATAATATTCACTCAAAAAGCTTAATAATTCGTTAAGCTCTAACCTTTATTTTTCTACATAAATGTTGATTACTTTTAATAATTAGTATATCGCTGTTAGCATTTTTATTTGTTTTTGTCATACTTTGCGATTTTTATATTTTTCGTTTAAATGCAATAAAACACTTTAAAACGCTACAGCGCATAGGTTATTTCTTACAAAAAATTAGTATTTCATCGAAAATCACTTTAATGGTACATTATAAAACCCTTGAAATGATTAGTTTGTGCATGAATTTAACCTATTTATAGTATCGCTCCAAAACTACTAGTAATGAAATATCTGCAATTTATACAAATGGTCAGAATGTATTCTGATTTAAAACTAGTATCATTCACAATATTACTCATATTTCTTTTAGTATTTCCTATGACTTTCACACAAGCTCAAACTCCAGCATTTCCTGGGGCAGAAGGGTTTGCTAAATATACATCTGGAGGTAGAGGAGGAGCTGTTTATAAAGTGACAAATTTGAATGATAGTGGACCAGGTAGTTTTCGTGAGGCTTGCAATGCATCAGGAGCCAGAACTATAGTGTTTGAAGTTAGTGGGAATATTAATTTAAACTCTGATATCATAGTTACAAATGATAATCTAACTATTGCCGGACAAACTGCTCCTGGAGATGGTGTTTGTATTAAAAATTCAAGTTTTGTTATTCAAGCTTCAAATATAATGGTGAGGCATCTTAGATTTCGTTTGGGTGATAATGGTTATAAAGATGCAATCGGAAATGTAATTGGTAGCGATAGTGAAGATAAAGATGTTGTTAGAATACTAGGCAAACCAGGAGGAACAAATGATGTGATTTTTGATCATTGTTCAATGAGTTGGTCTATTGATGAAATCGTTGAAATTTATGGTAGTACAAATGCGGCTGATGGCGTGAATGACATAACTTTTCAGTATTGCATATTTTCTGAAGCTTTATATGATAGCCATCATAGTTCTGGTAATAATTCTGAAGGATTCAAAATGAGTGAAAATACTGATAATGTTACACTTTATAAAAATTTATTTTCAAGTAATTGGGAACATAGTATACGCTCTGAAGGTGGTTGTTCATTTGAAATGATAAACAACATTGTATATAATATGAGATATACTTCAGCAATTGCAACAGCTAATAAGTTTGCCTTAATCAATAATTATTATAAAAAGGGAGACCCCTTTATTTTGGCTGAGTATATGGCTGATTATTATACACAAGGAGGTTATAGTGCTTCTCAAACAAAAGCATATACTTCTGGGAATACTTCAGATTATTCTGGGCTTTCAGAACTTGATGGAGCTTTTCTTCCTTTTGAGCAATCATCACCTCCATTGGATTCAGGAATTACTCCTGAAACAGTCACCAACTCAATTAATGATATATTGGATAATTCTGGAGCAATACTTCCAATAAGAGATGCTGTAGATAACAGAATAATCAATGGTTATAATACGACATCTTCACTAATAATTGATACACAAGCTGAAGTTGGTGGTTATCCATCATTAAATTCAACAAGTGCTTTGTTAGATACAGATAATGATGGTATGCCAGACTCATGGGAAACCACAAACGGATTAAATATAAATGACCCAAATGATAGAAATGTTTTAAATGGAGAAGGCTATACAAATCTAGAATTATATTTAAATGGTTTCAGCCTTTCATTTAGTGCAGGTTCAGACCAAACAATATGTGAAGGAGATAACATAACACTTACAGCTTCAGGAGGATCTAACTTTTCATGGAATACAGGAGAAACTACTGCAAGTATAACTGTTAATCCTACTGTAACAACAATATATACAGCTTCTGGATTAGATCAAAATGGAAGTGCAACTTCTGATGATATTACAGTTTTCGTAAATTCTAAACCTACAGCAAATGCTGGAACTAATGTAGCTATTTGTGAAGGCGGAAGTATAGAACTTACAGCTTCTGGAGGAGATTCTTATATTTGGAATAATGGAGAAACAACTGCAAATATCACTGTAAATCCAAACTCAACTACAACTTACACTGTAACTGTTACCCAAAATGGTTGTACAGATTCTGATAGTGTTTTAGTAGTGGTAAATCCTTTACCTACTGCAAACGCAGGAGCTGATGTTACAATTAATAATGGAGAAAACACAACGTTAACTGCATCAGGAGGAGGAACGTACCTATGGAGTACAGGAGAAACTACTGCAAGCATTACTGTAAACCCAACAACAACAACAACATATTCAGTTAGTGTAACTCAAAATGGCTGTGAAGTCAATGATGATGTTTTAGTAACTGTTAATTCAGCCTCAAGCGTTGATGCAAATGCAGGAGAAGATCAGACAATTTGTGAAGGAGAATCAGCAACTTTAACCGCATCTGGCGGAACAGATTATTTATGGAATACAGGTGAAACAACAGCAAGTATTTTAGTAAATCCTAATGCAACAACAACATATTCAGTTACTATTAGTGATAGTGGAAGTTCAGATTCCGATGAAGTCACAGTTTTTGTTAATCCGCTTCCTATTGCTAATGCTGGAGTTGATCAGACTATATGTTATGGAGAATCATCAACATTAGCTGCTTCTGGAGGAGATTCATACCTCTGGAATACTGGAGAGGCTACTACTAGTATTGTTGTTAATCCAACTGATACAACAATATATTCTGTAATCGTTTATCAAAATGGTTGTGAATCTACAGATGAAGTTATTGTTTATATAAACCCATTGCCTAATGTTGGAATTAGTGATGATACCACAATTTTACAAGGTGATTATGTTACAATATCTGCAACTGGAGCTAATAATTATGAATGGTCAAATGGAGCAACTGAGCCAAATATAGCAGTTAATCCAAATACAACGACTACATATTCTGTAAAAGGTTATATCAATAATTGTTATGATGAAAAAGAGGTTACAGTTAGTGTTGTTGAGCAAGTTATAGCTTATGCTGGAGAAGATATGACTATTTGTTCAGGAGAAACTATTACGCTTAATGCTAGCGGAGGAGAAGATTACTTATGGACTACAGGAGAGACTACTCAAAGTATAAATGTTATTCCTTCTGAAGATACAACGTATTCAGTGACAGTATCTAATAGTTTAGACGAAGATACAGCTGAAATTAACATCTATGTTGAAGCATGTGAAGAAGAACAAACAGAAGAGCCTGAAGATTATGAAATGCAAGTTTATACAGAAAGAGGAAACCCTAGTATGCTATATGTAAAAATACAAGGCTTAATAAATACATCTAATTTATATATACATAATGTAAACGGTAAACTATTGCAAAGTAAAAGTTTTGACAGTAATAATGGTCAGCAGTTTACAATAAAACTTAACACCTCAATTTACAATCAAGGTGTGTACTTCATAACATTAAAAGAAAATAGTGTTATGAGAACAAAGAGAATAGTCTTTCGATAATAAAGATTATTGGTTAGTTAGAAATGAACGCTTAGTATTTTACTAAGCGTTTTTCTTTTTTATGAATATAAGAAAAAAGCATTGTTAATTTTAAATGTCGCACTGAGTGCAGTCGAAGTGTATTTGTCACACTGAGCGCAGTCGAAGTATCAAATAATAATTGTTACTCTTAATTTGTCATTCCTGCGTAGGCAGGAATCCACTTTGTAAACAATGAATATTTTATAATTGAATGAGTACTTAATTTATAGAAATCTTTTTGACAGTTGCTATCTCCTCACAATTCTCGATAGTAATTGCTATGTCTTTTTCTTCAACATTCTTTTCAATAACGTAAAGTTTACAGGTTTCAAGTTTAGTATTACTCTCAGAAAAATTCACATCGCCTCGTTTCATTACTAATGCGATTGTCGTTGAATCAATAAGACTTGAATTCATCATATCCTTAACATTATCAGAATATTGTAATTGTTTTAAGCCAATATTTTTTAGCACTCTAGCATCAGGACCATAGTCACAAGAAGCTCGTTTCCCACTTAAAAAGAACGCTAATAATACTAAACCAACTGAGAAACCACCTAAGTAGTAACCAAGACGATGAATAAATTTCATAAGTTTTAAAAAATCAAAAGATTTGCATCACTGTAGTCTAAATCAAACCAATCTGCTACAGATTTGTTTATCAAAATTCCGTGGTAAAAATACAACCCATTTTTTAAACCACGATCAAATCTTACAGCATTTTCTAGTCCACCATTTTCAGCAATTTGCAATAGGTAAGGTGTGAAGATATTACTAATTGATACTGAAGCAGTTCTCGAGTATCGTGCAGGAATATTTGGTACGCAATAGTGTATAACTCCATGCTTTTCAAAAGTTGGATGATTATGTGTAGTTATTTCGCTAGTTTCAAAACATCCTCCCATATCAATACTCACATCTATTACTACTGAACCTGGTTTCATGCTTTCTATCATAGATTCACTGACTAAAATAGGAGAACGATTCTTACCACGAACAGCACCAATTGCAACGTCGCAGCGTTTTAATGCTTTTAATAAATTTTTAGGCTGCATTGTTGAAGTATATACTGTGCGACCCAAATTTGCTTGCAAAGTTCTTAGTTTTGTAATAGAATTATCAAAAACTCTAACATTTGCTCCAATGCCA
>Ga0316189_10000417_pt1 | contig 42434 bp, 36 predicted proteins | sample LowCovwburrow_MG_FD_204930 | JGI IMG/M metagenome (GOLD analysis project Ga0316189, IMG submission 204930) | Coastal sediment microbial communities from Maine, United States - Lowes Cove worm burrow | ecosystem: Environmental > Aquatic > Marine > Coastal > Sediment | place: USA: Maine... | reverse complement strand
GGCCACACGTTAGGACTTTTTTTATGCTTCGGGAATTTTAAATACCAAGCTTAAATTGTAAATCTGAATCAAAAATGGTTTGTTTATTTTTGCAAAACCTTTTATTATTTGAATGGTAAGACACCTATGGAGATCGAAAAGAAAGACATACGAGCATTAACGAAAGAACAACTACGAGATTTTTTTGTCAAAGAAGGCGATAAAGCCTTTCGAGGTAACCAAGTGTATGAATGGTTATGGAGTAAGAGTGCGCATTCATTTGAAGATATGACCAACGTGTCTAAAGAAACCAGGCAAATGCTTGAAGACAACTTTGTTATTAATCATATCAAGGTTGATCATATGCAACGCAGCTCTGATGGGACTATTAAAAACGCTGTACGCTTGCACGATGGTCTAATTGTAGAATCTGTTTTAATACCAGTTAAAAGCCGTACAACAGCATGTGTGTCAAGTCAAGTAGGTTGTAGTTTAGATTGTAGGTTTTGTGCAACGTCAAGATTAAAACGCATGCGTAACTTAAATCCAGATGAGATTTATGATCAAGTCGTTGCCATTGATAAAGAAAGCAGATTATATCATAATAGACCTCTGAGCAATATTGTGTTTATGGGAATGGGAGAACCGCTTATGAATTATAATAATGTTCTTAAAGCGATTGATAAAATCACATCACCTGAAGGTTTAGCGATGTCACCAAAACGTATTGTTGTATCGACATCAGGTGTTCCAAAAATGATTAAAAAAATGGCTGATGATGACGTGAAGTTTAAATTAGCCGTATCACTTCACTCTGCTATTGATGAGATTCGTACATCAATAATGCCTTTTAATGCTACTTTTCCGTTGGCAGATTTAAGAGAAGCATTAGAGTACTGGTACGAAAAAACAAAAAACAGAATCACTTACGAATACGTAGTATGGGATGGTATTAATGATACTAAAAATGATGTTGATGCCCTAATAAAATTCTGCAAGTTCGCGCCGAGTAAAGTGAATCTAATTGAGTACAACCCGATAGATGATGGCGAATTCCAGCAAGCTAATTCTAGTGCAATTGATATGTATGTGAAGTTGTTAGAGGCTAATCATATTACAGTGACTGTAAGACGATCAAGAGGAAAAGATATTGATGCTGCTTGTGGCCAATTGGCTAATAAGTCATAAAAAATAGCGACACTCAGACTACATATAGCCGAAGTATCGCTTTTACTTTTCTTGTATATACGTTTATAGAATGACTTTCTTTCTAATAACACTATTGGTATTAGAATCTTTCAATTCTAGAATATAAACTCCAGTAGCTACCGTATTAGCTTCAATAACATGAGTATCACCTTGAATTTGTCCGTTTAATACAGATTTACCTGAAATATTATATAAGGTATAGTCTGTATCTTGAGGTAAATTAAATAAAGCAATAGTTTTATTTAAAGCTGTTATTTTAATTTCTGAAAGTTGATTCTCATCTACACTTAACCCGTCTTGTCCAGCATTAATAGCTTCATCAGCAACTGAGTTGTAGGCATAATCTTTTAATATAAAGCTATCACCCGATGCACTTACATCTAATCGAGCCCATCCATAATGAGTGTTACCTGCAATTTGAAATCTTAGACCTAAATACTTGTCCGTGACACCACACCAATTACTTCCGCCTATTCCATTATAGCAACTCACGTAGTTTAAAGTTCCTACATTGGATGTTCCGCCATACCAGATGGTTTGTGCAGAACTTATTACATCACCACTATCTAGGGCGAATGGATAAATATATCCAGGATTAGAACCTACAAAAGAATTAGAAGGCAGTACTCCGTAAAATCCTACAGCAGGAGCTGTTGCTCCAATAATTCCGAAGTCAGCAACAGTATCATTATCCATGTCTAATGCATAATTTGTTCCATTTCCTCCAGCAAAATCAGGATTAAGATCTGTGTACATAATCTGACCATTGGTCTCAGATACGCCTGCAATTGCAACCGATAAAGCACCATATTGGGCTAATCGTTTTGTTAATTTACTAGATTTTTTTAAAGTAGTTTTTTGCATAATACATTAGGTTTTAATTAATAAGTTTTGTTGTTTTACATACAACAGATATTGTGTATACAATAGGTAAGGTATTTATTTTTCTTCAATTTTAAAAATTTAAAGCGATAAAATGAGTAAAAAAGAATTAGAAACGGAGTATAATCAACCTTATAAAATACCTGTTGAAGGGTCTTTAGGCATACTAGCTTATGGAGATTTAGGTTTAAGAGCATGGCGAAAAGTGAAGCATGAAAATAAATTAAAAAATGACTCCAATGAAAAAGAATAAACTTCTGTTAATCGGTTGGGATGCAGCAGATTGGAAGATTATTGGTCCGATGCTGGCAAAAGGTGAGATGCCAGCTTTAAAAAAACTTATAGATAAAGGAGTTTATGGTAATATGAGTACGATGAATCCGCCGTATTCACCTATGCTATGGTCATCTGTAGCGACTGGAAAAACGCCTGATAAACATGGTGTTTTAGGGTTTATTGAGATTATGCCTAATATGAAAGGGATACGTCCAGTAACTACAAATTCTAGAAAAGCAAAAGCACTATGGAATATTCTACATTACAAGGGTTATAAAAGTAATGTAATTGGCTGGTGGCCCAGCTTTCCTGCCGAACCTATAAACGGAGTGGTGGTTTCAGATAAATTTCAGAAAGTAAATAAAGACCCAAATAAGAAAAGTCCTATTTTGAAAGGTACGATTCATCCAGAATCTCTTGTTAAAGAACTACAGGATTTGAGAATGTTTCCACACGAAGTTACTGAGGCGCATATCTTACCATGTATTCCCAATGCAGATCGGGTTGATCAAGAAAAAGATAAAGGCCTGGTTAACTTTGCCAAAATGTTAGCTGAAAACAGCTCTGTACACGCAGCGGCTACCAATGTTATGCGCACTACAGAATGGGATTTTACAGCGATATACTATGATTTAATTGATCATTTTTGTCACGCCTTTATGAAGTTTCATCCACCTAAACAGAAAGCGATCTCTCAGGATATGTATGATATATATAACCAAGCCGTTGTAAGTGCCTATAAAATTCAAGATATGATGCTTGAAAGAACCATGGAACTGGTCGATGATGATACCACAATAATGGTAGTCTCTGATCATGGTTTTGAGTCTGGACATAGACGGATTTTGAAAATGCCAAAATATCCAGCAGCACCAGCATTAGAACATCGTCAATTCGGGATTTTCGTTGCGGCAGGACCAAATATTAAGAAGAACGAAAAAGTTTTTGGTTTAGGACTTATCGATATAGCGCCAACTATTTTACACCATTTTAATTTACCTATTGGTAAAGACATGGATGGTAAAGTCGCTCTAGATATTTTTGAAAAACCAACGGAACCCAAATACATCGAAAGTTGGGAATCTATTAAAGGTGATTTTGCTCAAATTAAGGATAGTAGTGGAGATGACATTCTGAGTGATCAAGAAACAATGCAACAACTTGTAGATTTGGGCTATATTGATAAACCAGATGAAAAAATTGAAATAGCCATATTGAAAACACAATGTGACTTGAAACATAATCTGGCGCGCGTTTATTTGGGAAAAAAAGATTATGATGCCTCTAATAAAATCCTTTTAGAATTAATACATGATACCTATCCCAAGTATCAAAAAAGTGAGATAGAAGGAAAAAACAAGGAGCTCTTAAAAAAGCAAGGTGTTCAAGAAGGTGATTCTGTTGTAGATGTGGTGCCGTTTTATATGGATTTACTATCCATAAGCTTAGCCACAAAGACATATGAATTAGCCGAAGAATATCTTAACAAATTACGAGAGCTGGATAAAAACTTTCAGATTAATACCTATTTTTCAGAAGCTAAGATTTTATTAAATAAGGGTAGAGTTCATGAGGCGCTCAAATTACTTCAAAAAGCAAAGGATAGAAAACCTAATGCTGAGGTTTGGTATCAAATGGGAACCATATATGTTCGACTCAATAACTATAGTGAGGCAAAGAATGCTTTTGAAAAGGCCTTAGAATTTGAAATAGATAGCGCAAAATATCATCAAGCAATTGCTAATGTTTTTATAAGATTGAATGATTTTGAAACTGCGGCAGAACATGCATTGACGGCTATTGAGTTGATTAAATATTTCCCTGAGGCTCATTACACATTAGGTGAGGCTCTCGAAAAATTAGGCGATTTAGAAAACGCTAAGATTGCATATGAAACGGCTGCAAAACTCAAGCCTGTAGAGCATGTTAGAGCAGAAAAAGCACTACAAAATTTAGATGAAAAATTACAAAAGCCATTAGAATTAAGAGATAAAGCAGATTATAAACATAAAAAAGATCAAATCGTAATTGTTTCTGGTTTACCAAGATCTGGAACATCGTTAATGATGCAAATGTTAGCCAATGGTGGAATTAATATTTTAACTGATGAAAACAGAAAAGCAGATACATCTAATCCAAAAGGTTACTACGAGTACGACCCAGTAATGTCTATCCATAAAGACAATGAGTGGCTAAATTTGGCACAAAACAAATCCGTTAAAATTGTTGCGCCATTGCTAAAGTTTCTAGATCCTAAATATCGCTATAAGGTGATTTTTATGAATCGAGATCTAAACGAAGTTGTGAAATCTCAACAGAAAATGATTGGAAAAGATCCAGAAACACTGCCAACCAAACTTTTTGAAGCGTATAAAAAACACTTAGCACAAGTTGAAGTTTGGAAAGATAGAGAACCAAGTGTGGAGCTCATTTATGTAGATTATAAAGAGGTGATTAATAATACCAAAGCTATAGTGGAAAAAGTGGTTTCTTTTGTTGGTGTTGATATGAACAACGAGGAAATGATCAATAGTGTTGATATGTCATTATATAGAAATAAATCGTAATACAAAGTAACCTTTCAGCTAGATGGGTGGTCAACGGATTGCTTGATATTGAACAATTTTAAAGAGGCGTGCTGCTTTAATGTTGTAATCGGTTTAGTTTGGTCCATTAATTTTTATGACTATTTCAAAACGGTATCTACTTAATTAGTAATTTTGCAAAACTTACCAAAGCGACTATCATAATTGAAAATCACTGAACAAATAAAACAACCAATAGCCTACGAGATGGAACTCTTCGAGCAAAAGTTCCTCCTCTCCATGTCAAGTAAAGTGGCGCTATTAAACCGTATTACGCATTATATTGTGAACCGAAAAGGGAAACAAATGCGACCAATGTTTGTGTTTTTGGTAGCAAAAATGGTGGATAATGGTCAAGTGAGTGAACGAACTTACAGAGGTGCTTCAGTTATTGAGTTAATACATACAGCAACATTAGTTCATGACGATGTAGTTGATGATAGTAACCGCAGACGTGGTTTTTTCTCTATAAATGCCCTTTGGAAAAATAAGATAGCCGTTTTAATTGGTGATTTTTTACTCTCAAAAGGATTACTCCTTTCCATAGATAATAATGATTTTGATTTACTGAAAATCATTTCGGTGGCTGTACGTGAAATGAGTGAAGGCGAATTACTTCAAATTGAAAAAGCAAGACAGCTCGATATAACTGAAGATATATATTACGATATCATCAGACAAAAAACAGCAACACTCATCGCCGCATGCTGCAGTTTAGGAGCGGCTTCAGTAAAACCAAATTCTCCAGACGTTGAATCTATGCGGAAATTTGGAGAACTCATTGGTATGGCGTTTCAAATCAAAGATGATTTATTCGATTATGGTAATGAGGCTATCGGAAAGCCTACAGGAATTGATATTAAGGAACAAAAAATGACGCTTCCATTAATTCATGTGCTTAATAATTGCTCTAAGAAAGAAAAATCTTGGGTTATTAATTCAGTTAAAAATCATAATAAGGATAAAAAACGTGTGAAGGAAGTGATTGCCTTTGTAAAAGCCAATAACGGCCTCGACTATGCGGTTCATAAAATGAAGCAATTTCAAACCGAAGCCTTACAAATCCTGAATACCTATCCTGAATCTCAATATCGAAATTCTCTAGAATTAATGGTTAATTACGTAATTGATCGCAAAAAATAGATTAAAAATAGGGTGTTGTTTCGCAATTCATTTTTTAAATATATTTAATTTTTTTTTCACGTCTAGGCAACCATTTGCATAATTATTGCGTCTTTATAAATAGAAGACCAAACGAAAGTTATTTTGAAAGTTATTCAACTACATCATAAAAATAATACGACGCTAATAAAAAAAGCAGCTAAAGGCAAGCGTGATGCTCAGCACACGCTATTTGAAATTCATGCGCCAAAAATGCTAAGTGTATGTCGCTATTATATAAAAGACATGCAAAACGCAGAGTCAGTGATGTTAAACGGATTTTTTAAGGCATTTAGGAATCTCAAAAATTTTAAAAATGAAGGCAGTTTTGAAGGTTGGTTGAGACGCATCATGGTAAGAGAGTCTATTTCATTCTTGCGACAAGAAAAAAATGTAGAATTTTCAATTGAAGATGAAACCATATATCATGAGCAATACAATAATGTAGAATCTCAAATTGAAATGGCTCAAATTCAACTCCTAATTGATGAGCTTCCTGAAGGTTATAAAATGGTTTTTGTCATGTATGCAATTGAAGGCTATAAACACCATGAAATAGCCGAAATTTTAAACATTTCAGAAGGCACTTCAAAATCTCAATTGTTTAAAGCAAGACAATTATTACAGAAAAAAATTACGGACATAAATACAACAAGTTATGGCACCAATTAAGTTTGACGACAACATAAAAAATAAGCTAGAAAAGCGAACGATACAACCATCAAGCGATGCATGGAATAAGCTATCTAGTGCGATTAACTCAGAAGAGAAAAAGAGCTCTAGACACCTGTTTTTCTATATCGGAATTGCGGCAAGTATCATCGGTGTTTTATTCGTAAGTACTTTGTTTTTTAAATCTTCGGAAGACAACGCGATAACGCCTCAAATTGTAGATACTAAAATAGAAGAAAAACAAAATGTGTATGAGGAAACTATTAATTCTGAAATTCCAAAAACTAATATTATAGTATCTGAAGTAAAAGATATTCAGAAAAAAGAAGATTCTAAAATATTTGAAAATAAAGTAACGAAAGTATCATCAATCAAAAACGAACTTAAGACTGCTCAAGTTTCCGAAGAAAACGATGCTACCCTTATGAATAAAAAAGCAAAGGTTAACGATTTTAAAATTGAGCAAACTGTGGCAACTATTGACAATAATAGCAGTGTCGAAAAAGAAGCTGTTGCGCTCAACAAGTTAACTTTGGAAGAAGCAAAAATACTTGAAGTTGTGAACCAAATAAAACAACTAGAATTAGATGGGACAACGGCCACAGACCAAGAAATAGAAGATCTATTAAAACAAGCTGAAAAAGAAATTTTAAGACAACGCATATACGATAAAACGACGCGAACTGTTGACGCAGATGCCTTACTTCAAGACGTTGAAGAAGATCTAGAGCATTCGTTTAGAACCAAAGTATTTGAAACTTTGAAATCCAGTTACAGAACGGTGAAAACTGCAGTTGCCGAGCGTAACAACTAATTTCTCATGACACTGAGAATCTCACTCAAGTGAGTGAGACTTTAAACTTATCATCAATCTATTCCGAATATTTCGGTATTAAAAAACAAACATTATGAACACTATCACAAAACACGTAGTGCTGCTCATCTTATGCTTTATTGTAAGTAATGTGAATGCACAAGACACACAAACAGACTCAACAACAACAACAATTCCATACAGAGCGAATGGTTTGAAAATAGATCGGTTAAAAGAATTTAAAGAGCGTATCAAAACCGAAGAACGAGAGTTTCTCAAAATAGAAGTTGAAATCATCAATCAACGTCTAGAAGATGGAGAAATTACAAAAACTGAAGCTGAACAACTTAAAAAAGAAAGCGCAAAAAAACGTGCGTTAAATATAGAAAACCGATTAGCTATCGTTGATAATAAAATTTTGTTACTTGAGCGAAACGATGCAGATTACACTGATAATACCGACGAATCTGCGCAATTTGGAATTAGCTTGGGTGAATTCACAGGATTTAGTATTGGCTCAAAAAACAAACCTAAAAAGTATGATAAACGCACCACAAATGACCTAGTATTTGCTATTGGATTTAATAATGCTATTGGAGATGGGCAAAAAATAGGAGACAAATATAACTTTTTAGAATCTGGTTTCGTCGAGTTAGGTTGGGCATGGAAAACAAGAATATTTCAAGAATCAAATGCTGTACGCTTGAAATATGGTTTCTCGTTTCAGTGGAATAAGTTAGCACCTAAAAACGATGGTTATTTTGTTCAAGACGGAAATACAACAACTTTAGAAACATTTCCTAGTGAATTAAAAGATTCACAATTTAGAGTTACTAACTTGGTGTTTCCAGTACATTTTGAATTTGGACCATCAAAAAAAGTTGAACGTAAAAATTATTATCGATACAGCACTACAAATAGTTTTAAAATAGGCATTGGTGGATTTGCTGGATTCAACATTGGTACGCAACAAAAGCTAAAATATAAAGAGGATGGTGATAGAGTAAAACAAAAGATAAGAAGTAAATACAACGTCACACCTTTTGTTTATGGTTTAAGTGCTTATGTAGGTTATGGAGGAGTAGGGTTTTATGCGAAGTACGATTTAAGTCCGATGTTTAAAAACCAAGAATTTGACCAAAATAATTTATCTTTAGGATTAAGATTTGATTTGGATTAGTCAATTTTCCTTATCAAATATAAAGCCGATTCTTTAAGTGTTGAATCGGCTTTATTCTTAGTATATGTAGTTAAGGATTACAATAATTACAATGCATGGGATCTTCCTCTGTTTTATCATTTGGGTATAACTCCTCTGTTTCATATTTGCATTTTTCGCATTGGTATACGAAACTTAAAGTCGATGCGGTAGGTAAGCGACAAAGGCCACAAGGCAACCCTTTTCTGATATCTGTGACACCAAAACCAGGTAAACTGCACTCTGGGCAAGATGAATTTATTTTGGCTACCAGCTTATGTGTGGCAGTTTCAATCACCTTCATGCGACTAGGATTATACAAGGCTCTCATATCGGTTTCTGCAAAGACAGTTCCACAGGTGTCTAAGAGTTTATTAAAGCCTTTTATTAAATCGTTGGTGCTAGTAATGCCTTTTAGTATAGAATTGTTTTCATGTTTTGACGCTCGAAGTATTAAAGCATGCGACGGAAATTGTACCCTCTCAGCAAATTCTAAAAGTCTTTTTTCATTGGTAATGCTTTTTCCATCAAAATTAGTATCAAAGCTCAGCGCTCTCACTACAATTTCTAAGTCATTTTTCTTATCAATAAAAATGAGAAGTTCGTCATCAGCACTTGCAAAAGGATTAGAAGGGTGAGCTCCAAATGATCCTTCGCTTGCAATACCTAAATCGCAATTACTCAATTCCATTGCTAAAAGACATTTATGTCTTGCAGTAGATAATGGATCCAGTTTACGCTCAATTTCACCGCTAAAAGTCCCTAATGTGTCAGTGTCGAATGTTTCATTTACAAAACAAGTGACACCTAAACTGGCTTCAATAGGTGGAGCAATAACCGTTTCTTTTTTGTGTTTTGTAGCAATAATTAATTGGCGTCCTTCAAACATCTTTGTCTAAAATTCAATTTCTTAGGGTTCAAAATAATATTTCAAAGTTAAAGTACTCTGTTAATTTTTAAAACAAATTCTTTATCTTAAATTTACCAGATGCATTTTTGAAACAAAATAGCAATACACTAAGCCATAATATATCGATCATTAAAGATAATAAATGATATCAAAATCCTCCATAGAACAAGTATTTGAAACCGCTCGCGTAGAAGAGGTGATTGGTGATTTTGTACAATTAAAAAAATCAGGAAGTAACTTTAAGGGCTTGAGTCCTTTTAGCGATGAGCGTTCGCCAAGTTTTATGGTATCTCCAGTGAAACAAATATGGAAAGATTTTTCCAGCGGAAAAGGAGGTAATGCCGTCACCTTTTTGATGGAGCATGAACATTTCACCTATCCTGAAGCCATAAAATATCTTGCTAAGAAATACAATATTGAAATAGAAGAAACCGAACAAACTGATGAGCAAAAACAAGAAGCCAATGAGCGAGAAAGCTTGTATTTGGTTAATGAATTTGCGAAAGATTATTTTGAGCGCATCATGTTCAAGACAGATCAAGGTCAAGCGATCGGTTTAAGTTATTTTAAAGAACGAGGTTTTACCAACGACACCATAAAGCAATTTAATTTAGGATATTCTCTTGATGAATGGCAAGCCTTTACAGATGAAGCTTTAAAAAAAGGGTATCAGTTAGACTTTTTAGAAAAAACTGGATTGACTATAGTGAAACCCGATAAAAAATTCGACCGATTTAAAGGCCGTGTCATGTTTCCTATTCATAGTATGAGCGGGCGCGTTTTAGGTTTTGGAGGACGTATTTTAAAAATAGACAAGAAAGCAGCAAAATATCTCAATTCTCCCGAAAGTGAAGTTTACCATAAAAGTAAAATTCTCTACGGTTTGTATCACGCAAAACAAGCGATTGCTAAGGAGGATAATTGTTATTTGGTAGAAGGTTATACAGATGTTATTCAATTTCATCAAACCGGAATAACGAATGTGGTAGCCTCATCAGGAACTGCCTTAACACCAGATCAAATAAGGCTTGTAAATAGATTAACCAATAATATTACTGTGCTTTTTGATGGTGATGCAGCAGGAATTAGAGCATCAATTCGCGGTATCGATCTTATCTTGGAACAAGGGATGAACGTCAAAGTTTGTGGTTTTCCGGAAGGTGAAGATCCTGATAGTTTTGCCAAACAGAATACCCTAGAAGAGTTAGCTGATTATCTCAACGAAAACTCAAAAGATTTCATACAGTTTAAAGCGTCTTTGTTAATCAAAGAAGCGAATAATGACCCTATAAAAAAGGCGGAAACTATTAGAGATATTGTAAATAGTATTTCTAAAATTCCAGATCAAATTAAAAAGGAAATCTATATACAAGAGTGTTCTCGCATTATGGATATTAGCGAAGATGTACTGTTTAGTACATTAGCTCAAATGGATAAAAAGGAGCAAAGCGAAACCAACAAAACTTTTAAATCAAAGCAAAAAGCATTTGATATCGTAAAACCAGTAGCGAAAGCACAAAAAGTAGACTTGCAATACGTTTTAGAACGACAAATCATTGAAATTTTATTGCTTTATGGAACAGAAACTGAAGATTTTGAAGATCTTGTCCTGAAAGAAGCTGATGATGGTGAATTACAATTAGAACCTGTTATCCATAATGCTAAAGTTTTTGAAAAAGTATATTTAGATCTTCAGGAAGATGAAATGCAATTTTCAAACCCTAATTTCAAATCACTGTATGACACGATTATTGATACATTACATCAAGAACCTGAGTTCTCTACAAATAATTTTGTTAATAGATTAGATCAAGAATTGGCAAATGATGTGACCACTATTTTAATGAATGATGAACGTTACCAGCTGCATGATTGGGAAAGGAATCACATTATTCCGAAGGAAAAAAAACATTCTATTCCGCAACTAGTCACCCAAACCATTTTAACCTTGAGGTGTTATTTAATTGATAAAAAAGTTGCTGAATATCAAAACGAAACTTTAAAGGAAGACACCAACTCTAGAAGTATTTTAGAGGATGTGAAAGATTATGTCGGACTAAAAATGCTGTTATCTAGGAAATTAGGAAAAGTTGTAGGCGGAAAAGTATAATCTGTTTGTATTTAAGTCAAATCTAGTTGCTTGCCTTGATTAACCAAATCAATAAGGTTGGTAACATTCAATTTTTTAAATAGTCTCGCTTTATACGTACTTACAGTTTTTTCATTGATATTAAGTTCAATAGCAATTTCCTTATTCTTTTTACCTGAAGATAATAATTTTAAAACTTCAACTTCACGAGTTGATAATCGCTTGTAAATTCGGCTTTTAGAATTCTTTGTGTCATTATAATTGAGATGTTTAGACATTTTTTCACTCAAATGAATTTCACCTTTACTTACCTTTTTAATAGCTTCAATAATGGTATCAGTAGATTCTGATTTTGAAACATAACCTGAAGCTCCAGCTTTAATAGTACTTATGGCATAAATCTCTTCAGGATGATAGCTAAACATAATGATATTAATGTGGCCGTGTTCTTTTTTAATGGCTCTAAGTGCAGTGATACCATTAAGTTCAGGAAGTTCAATTTCTGAAATGATAACATCGACGTCATATCGTCGTACAAATTCAAAAATTTCTACACCATTTCCAACGGTGCCAATAATTTGAATTTCGTCATGGTTTTCAAACAATAACTTGAATCCTGTTGTTACTATAGGATGATTATCAACGACCAGTACCTTGATCATAATACATTGATTAATTTGTTAGTTAAAGAGTGCGAGAACTTATATAAAATAAATTCAAGAATGTGGAGATTTGAGTTGTAAAATTAACAAAAAAATTAACATAATTGGATTTATTTAATGATAAATTCAATAATTATTTTAAATTTTTAGGAATTTCGCAAATTGGAATAGGTGTCATTTTGTGAGTATTTGCACGATTATATCTCATAAATATTTGAAATACTTGCTTTTGCCTGTCCACAAAATCAGCCTCTGTTTTGCCTTCATCTTTCATTTGCATTGCCCATTCTAATTCTGGATACGACGCACCAATTTGATCTTCATCAGTCCTATCATCACCCCAAAGGCCATCTGTAGGAGCCGCATCAATAATTTCTTGATTAATTCCAAGAGACCTTGCCAAGTCATATACTTCTGTTTTTAATAAATCAGCAATAGGACTTAAATCGACACCACCATCACCATATTTCGTGTAAAAGCCTATTCCAAAATCTTCAACTTTATTTCCAGTACCGGCTACGAGATAGTTTTGTAAAGCTGCAAAATAATATAATGTAGTCATTCTAAGTCGTGCTCTAGTATTTGCTAAGGACATAAACCTCATTTCTTCCACTTCTACGGTTGGCAGTGCATCAATTAAACTATCAAAAACGGGTGTTAGATTAACCTCAGTAGAACTTACGTGTTCAAAGTTGTTTTTCAACCAGTCAATATGATTAGAGGCTCTACTAATTTGAGATTTAGCCTGATGGATTGACATTTCTAAACACAAAAGATCCAAACCTGTTCTTGCACACAGTGCTGAGGTTACAGCAGAGTCAACTCCGCCAGAAATACCGATTACAAATCCTTTCATTCCAGCATTTGTTGCATAATCTTTAAGCCAATTTACAATGTGGTCAACAACTTTTTCTGTTTGCATTTTAATGAGTTTTTTAGTGTAATGTAGTACCTTTGCAAAACAAAAATAACGGAAAGCCGTTAGTAATAAAAATTTACTTGTATTAAGTTTTTGTAAATAAAATTTATGAAACAAATAGCTATACTGAGTTTTGTGCTGTTATCTTTTTTTAGTTGTAAAGATGATAATGCATTAGAAGTCGAAATCTCAAAAATAGAAACCAATGTCACTGTCGAACGTTTTGATAGAGCATTCGCGAATGCAAAAGCGACAGATTTACCAAATTTAAAAAGCACCTTTCCTTTTCTGTTTTCAAAAAGAACACCAGATTCAGTTTGGATTGGGAGAATGAGCGATACCATTCAAAACGAATTGCACGATGCTACGTATAACAAGTTTGGTGATTTTAAAACGGAAACCAATGAGATTGAAGGCTTATTTCAGCATTTAAAATATTATAATAAAACCTTTGCTGAACCGAGAGTCATAACGTTAACCAATACTGTAGATTATAGAAATAAGCTTGCGGTAACTGATTCGGTTATTGTTATAGCTTTAGATAATTATTTAGGAAGAGAACATGAATTCTATGGTAATATTCCAGTGTATCTGACTCAAAATATGGAACCTTCACAAATTGTAGTTGATTTGGCAAAAGCCTACAGTGAACGACAAATATTTCAGCCTAAAAAGAAAACATTATTGGATGAAATGGTGTATTTCGGGAAACAGCTCTATTTTAAAGATAAAATGATTCCGTTTAAAACAGATGCTGAAAAAATAGGCTATTCTCAAGAGCAACTCGAATTTGCAAAAGTGAATGAAGATATGATTTGGACACAATTTGTTCAAAATGAAATGCTCTATGATACTGATAGTAGTTTGTCCGCACGATTTATTGCAGAGGCGCCATTTTCAAAATTTTATTTAGAACTCGATAACCAAACACCTGGACGACTGGGTCAATATATAGGTTGGCAAATTGTAAAAGCTTACATGAAAAATAATGACGTATCACTTAAGCAAATGCTAGAAACCGATGCTGTCGAGATATTTAATAAATCAAATTATAAACCATCAAAATAATGGCAAATACCCATACCTCAAAAATAGAACTCAACATAGAATTAGATGAAAACCGAGTGCCCGAAAAACTACATTGGACTGCTGAAGATGGTGGGATTTCTAACGAAGAAGCAAAAGCCATGATGCTCGCTGTTTGGGATGCAAAAGCAAAAGAAACGTTGCGCATCGATTTATGGACGAAAGATATGCCTGTTGATGAAATGAAACAATTTTTTCATCAAACACTAGTTGAAATGAGCAACACATTTCACAGAGCGACTCAAGATGAAAAGATGACGGCTACAATGAAAGATTTTTGCGATTATTTTGCTGAAAAGTTAGAGCTAAAGAAATCGTAGCGCTTTTGTAATATTTAGCTCGGAAAATAAGATAAAATAGCACCTACAATTATAGGGCTATAAATTAATTCTGTATTTCAGTTTCTGAAGAATAAAGTGGTGTGACATTAAAGAATTCCGAATTTTTCGATTCATAATAATTTCGATTTCTATACTGTCTTGCCATAAATTTTGATAGGTTATAAACCTCGTAAACAATTAAGGTATTCTTCTTCGCTACTTTTGATTTTAGCTCCAGCTTGTTTTTGTTTATCAAGTTAAATACTTTATCCTCGTATTCCAAGCTCATAGTTTTACTAGATCCAAAGCTACCTTTGCTTTCAGATACCACCCAATATAGTACTTTCTTTTCAACAGATTTTTTATTTAATAGTTCCATTAGTGATGGGCCTCTTTCCGCTCGCTCTTCCTCTTCACTAATGGAAGGTAATATGTCATCAAATGGATTAATGGGATCACCTTTCTCTAGATACATGACAATCCTTTTCTTTCCCAACCTAGCTTGTATGATATAGTTGCCAACTGGAAGTGCGGTAATATCAATCTTAGCTCTATTTTTATTAAAATCTATAGTTTTTAAAAAGTTGTTGTTAAGGATGTCTACTTGACTAATTATTGTTTCACTTTCTAATATTAAACTATCTCTGTTTTTATTGAGGTTCTGTTTTAATTCTCGAGCGTCATAATTAACATTAGGCTCAAAGATGACATTCTGACCCCAACTAAGTACAGTAAATAATGTACAGGCTAATAGGCAGAAGCTTTTAAACATAGGCTTAATGAGTTGTGAGTGTGAAATCAACCTTGTTAGTTGCGGTCAATGATTTCTAAAGATGCAATTATTATTCCAATTTAATCTTAATTCAAAAATAAGAAATAATCTTATTAAATATGTGTACTTATTGGATATGTAGTTTTTTACAATTATAAATTATTTAAATTAGCACATGCGAAAAACACTATTCGGAGTCATAATTACATTAGTAGTGCTCTTCACCTTCAAATATTGCGGTGACAAAAAAGAAGATAGAATTACACTTCAAGAAAATACGGCGTTAATAAGAGAACAAGTTAAAAATGTAGGTAAACTTGTCGTTACTGAAGGTCATTTTAGTGAAGTGTATACCCATAAAGATTCTGAAAACTCTTTTTTCGGATTTGATTCGGAAAAGAAAGCCATCGTCATTGTTAATGCCGATGTGACTATTGGCTATGATTTAAGCCTGATTGAATACGATATTGACGAACTTACCAAAACACTTCGCATTGTAGGGATTCCTGAAGAAGAAATTAAAATCAGTACAGATTTCGAATATTACGATATTGAAAATGGGTTAGTCAATAAATTTGAAGCTAAAGATTTTAACGAAATAAAAGAGGCCGTTAATACATCATTGATGAAAAAAATTGAAGCTTCAGATTTGAAATCAAATGCACAAAATAGACTTGTCAGTGAGCTTGCAAAATTTTATATGCTCACCAATTCTTTGGGCTGGACTTTAGAGTACAATGAGAATCCAATACAATCTCCAGAGGAGATAGAACAACTTAAATTATAGCCAACATATTATAGGAGTCAATGGTTAAAAAGTCTCTTCCATATAGAAAGAGTTAAGGGCAGTAATGAAACAAGAAACACGAAAAGACGAAATTATTAACACAGCATCAAAGCTTTTTAAAGAAAAAGGGTATAGCGCTGTGACTATGCGCGACTTAGCAACAGCTATGGGAATGAAAGCGGCCAGTCTTTACAATCATATCAATTCCAAGCAAGACATATTAAAAGGCATTATCATTTCTATAGCTGAAGAGTTTACCAACGGAATGAATACTATCATCCAATCAGAAGCATCTAATATTTCAAAATTAAATAGTATTGTTGCGCTCCATGTCAATATTACCGCAAATAATACCAACGGAATGGCGTCCTTAAATAACGATTGGATGCATCTTGAAGATCAATTAGAGTATTATTTACAGCTCCGAAATGAATATGAAGCTAACTTTCTTACCATCATTAAAGAGGGTGTGTTATCCTCAGAAATAAAAAACAGCAACCCAGAAATCATCATGTTTTCTATGCTAACTACTTTACGATCATTGTATTTGTGGATTCCAAAAAAAGAAGACCTTAACGCAAACGATTTAGCAAATAGCTTAAGTGAAGTTCTCATAGAAGGAATTAACATCTAATTAAGAGTTTATTTTGTATCTTTGTTCTTCAAACTAACAAGCGTTAGTTTTATTTTTGTTCCTGAGCAGGCAGGAATCTTGTCAATGAAAATTGGAAGTTTAATTAAAAAGTTAACACGTTCAATGCGTGTCATAATATGGCAGAATTTCACAACTTAAAAGTTGCAGATATTTATAAGGAAACAGAAGATACTTCGGTAGTAACTTTTGAAATTCCATCAGAATTGCAAGACACATTCACATTTAGGCAAGGACAACACCTCACCTTAAAAGCAGATATTAAAGGCGAAGATGTACGTCGTTCATATTCCTTGTGCTCAAGTCCAATAGAGCACCAATGGAAAGTTGCCGTAAAGCTCATTCCAGGTGGAAAGTTTTCAACCTATATAAATGAAGAGCTAAAAACTGGAGACCAACTTGAAGTTATGGCGCCTAGCGGAACCTTTGGCGTTTCTGTAAAACCTGAAGAACAAAAAAATTATTTATTTTTTGCTGCAGGTAGTGGTATTACGCCTGTACTTTCAATGATAAAGACGCATTTGAAGGCAGAACCAAATTCGACTTGCAAATTGTTTTATGTCAATAAAACAGCAAAATCCATTATCTTTAAAGAAGAACTAGAGCAGCTAAGAAACACCTATTTTGGACGGCTAGAAATCTATTATTTTCTAACCAAAGAACGTCGAGATATCGAACTATTCAATGGAAGATTTGATGATGAAAAAATGGAAGTGCTTACAAAAACATTTATCGATATTCCGGATACTAGCGAAGTGTTCCTTTGCGGACCAGAAAAAATGGTAAACTATGTTAGTGAGTACCTCGTAAATAAAGGGTTGCCAAAAGAGTTAGTGCATTATGAATTGTTCGTTACCGGTCTTTCAGAAGAAGATATTAAACGAGCAGAACGTCTAGCCCAACAAAATGTTGAGGGTATAGAAATAACGATAGTTGATGGTGGAAAAGAATTCGGATTTACCATGACTAAAGAGTATGATAATATTTTGGATGCAGCTTTAGGTGCAGGTGCCGATCTACCTTTCGCCTGTAAAGGTGGTGTGTGTAGCACATGTAAATGTAGAGTTGTAGAAGGCGCTGTAGAAATGAAAATTAATTATGCGCTCGACGAAAAAGAAGTATCGCAACAATTAGTATTAAGCTGTCAAGCTGTGCCTACAACAGAAAAAGTAGTCGTCGATTTCGATGTGTGAGCCAATTGGCGAACATTCCCACGAAAGTGGGAATTTTATAAAAGAATTGAAATAATAATTTGGGCGTTACCCAAAAGGGTCAGGCTCTCGCAAGTCGCTATCAAAGATGAGCTCCAACAAGTGCTCCATCCTTAACGCAAAGCGATAATGTATAAAAAAGTAGTTGTCATTTCAAGGGAAGCCGAGGAATCTCAAAATAAATTGAAAAAGAAAAATTAACTCGCTTGTGGCCAAAAGCCAACAGTAAAAAGCTAAAACAAATGAGTGAAGAACAAATTAGAAGTTTAGAAAGACAGTTCGATGAACGCATCGCAAGAGACGAAAAAATCGAACCTAAAGATTGGATGCCAGAAAAGTATCGTAAAACGCATATCAGACAAATGTCTCAGCATGCACATTCTGAAGTTGTTGGGATGCTCCCAGAAGGAAATTGGATTACTAGAGCACCTTCTTTAAGACGTAAAGTAGCACTATTAGCAAAAGTACAAGATGAAGCAGGACACGGATTGTATCTATATAGCGCCTGTGAAACTTTAGGTGTTTCTAGAGATGAGTTATACGAGCAGTTGCATTCCGGAAAAGCAAAATACTCAAGTATTTTCAACTACCCAACAGTAACTTGGGCAGATATGGGAGCTATTGGCTGGTTAGTAGATGGCGCAGCTATTATTAATCAAGTACCACTTTGTAATACATCTTACGGACCATATGCAAGAGCGATGATTCGTGTGTGTAAAGAAGAAAGTTTTCACCAACGTCAAGGTTTTGAGATTATGATGAAATTGGCTAACGGAACTCATGAGCAAAAAGAATTAGCTCAAGATGCCTTAAACCGATGGTGGTGGCCAAGCTTAATGATGTTAGGTCCTACAGATGCAGAATCTGTGCATACTGAGCAATCTATGAAATGGAAATTAAAACGAAAGTCAAATGATGATTTGCGTCAGCAATTTATAGATCAAACAGTGCCTCAAGCAGAATTAATTGGCTTGACAATTCCAGACTCAGATTTAAAATGGAATGAAGAACGTCAAAGCTACGATTTTGGAGAAATTGATTGGGACGAGTTCTGGCAAGTTGTTAAAGGTCACGGACCTTGTAACAAAGAACGTATGAAAGCTAGAGTTGGTGCATGGGAAGAAGGTGAATGGGTTAGAGATGCAGCAATGGCTTATGCCGAAAAGAAACAAGAAAGAAAACAAAAACAAGCAGTATAATATATGATACGTCATGCTGAACTTGTTTCAGTATCTCATAAAGTTAAGTCATTAGCTGTTTAAAAATACGTTGTCATTTCGCACTTGATGCGGAATCCAAATAAAAATAACATAACTTATTCTTCCCTTTTAATGGGAAGATGTCCGAAGGACAGAAGGGTTAATAACAATAAATAGTATGTCAACAAAAAACTGGCCACTTTGGGAAATCTTCGTAAGAAGTAAAAACGGATTAGAACACAGACATTTTGGTAGTCTTCATGCAGCAGATGCAGAAATGGCTCTAGAAAATGCTCGTGATGTCTATACAAGACGTAATGAAGGTGTAAGTATTTGGGTTGTAGAATCTAAACATATTACAGCTTCTAATCCTGAACATAACGGTGAATTATTTGAGCCTGCTCAAGATAAAGTCTATCGTCATCCAACGTTTTATGATTTACCAGACGAAGTAAAACACATGTAACATTCCTGCGCAGTCAGGAATCTCATTAATTGAATCTAAATGTCATTCAGAGTGTCGCACTGAGCGCAGTCAAAGTGCAAAGCGAAGAATCTCATAACTCAAAGATTAAAAATGAAAAACGAAAACCTATATAATTACATTCTTGGTATCGCAGATAACAGCCTTGTTCTCGGACAACGTATGGGAGAACTCTGTGGTCACGGTCCAAGTTTAGAAACAGATATCGCTTGCACTAATATTTCTTTAGATTTATTCGGGCAAGTACGTAGCTATTTTCAATATGCAGCAAAAATAGCTGGTGATAAAAGAACTGAAGATGACATTGCAATGCTTCGTAAAGAGCGTGAGTATAAAAATGTACTGCTGGTAGAACAACCCAATACAAATTTTGCGTATTCCCTTGGACGTCAATTTTTATTTGATGTATATCATTTGGCGTTTTTAGCCGAATTGCAGAAAAGTTCAGATTTGACGCTATCGGCTATTGCAAATAAATGTATTAAAGAAGTAAGTTATCATGAACGTTTCTCATCAGATTGGGTAAAGCGTCTAGGTGATGGTACTGAGGAAAGCAATCAAAAAATGCAAGAAGCGATTACTGATTTGTGGACCTATACAGATGAATTATTTCATCAAACCGAAGCAGATAAGGCAATGGTGTCAGAAGGAATAGGTGTTGATGTAACCAAACTAAAAGAGAACTACTACAAGCAAGTAAATGATCTTCTAGAGGAAGCAAATCTCCAAATCCCTGAATCTAAATGGTTTCAAAAAGGAGGTAAAGAAGGCATTCATACAGAACATTTAGGATACTTATTAAGCGACTTGCAATATATGCAGCGCACCTATCCGAATATGGAATGGTAATAATTCTTTGATTTGTCATTCTGAACTTGTTTCATAATCTCATCAAAAAAGCAGTATAATGTCATTCAGAGCAAAGCGAAGAATCTCATTTTTATTAAATTATGACAACAGAGCAAAACATAGATCAAATTTTAATCCCAATACTTGAAAAGGTCTCAGACCCTGAAATTCCAGTATTATCGATTATGGATATGGGAGTTGTGCGTTCTGCGGTAATTGTTGATGGTATTGTCAAAGTTGAAATCACACCAACCTATAGTGGTTGTCCTGCAATGGATGTGATTGGAGACGATATCAAAAAAGCATTAAAAGATGCAGGTTACGAATCTGAAATTGATTTAATCCTACATCCAGCATGGACCACCGATTGGATCACACCAAGAGGTCGAAAAGCCTTAGAAGATTACGGAATTGCAGCACCTTTAGAAGCGGAAGCCGATAAAGATGTGTTATTAAATGAGAAACGATTAGTGAAATGCACCAATTGTGGTTCTCAGAATACAAGACTAGTAAGTCAATTTGGTTCAACCGCATGCAAAGCACAATTTCAGTGTGATGATTGCCAAGAGCCATTCGACTATTTTAAATGTTTAAAATGACAACTTGTGGTCATCCTGAACATGTTCCAGGATCTCATCAAGAATAATAAAATTAGTATGGCGTTACCCAAGGGTCGCGCTTTCACTACTCGCTCTTTTCAAGGAGCTCAAGCAAACCGTTCAACTGAGAAGCAATCACGATTTCTTCCAGAATAATATAGATGAGTAATCGCTAACGCGAAAATGGTCTGAAATATAATAATAGGCCTACTAAAGGTTGATATGAAATTTGAATTGAAGAATTCGTTAAAAGTTTCCGCTTGTTCGAATTCAGCTTTTTAGCTGAAAAGGTCGGAAGATTTAGAATTCAAAGAAAAATTTAGTCAAGGTTTAGTCAGTCAAGATTTTTTTGTTTCTTTTTTCATCAATGGAAAAAAGAAAAGAGAGAAAAAGATAAGATATGAGTAATTCAATACAATTAAAAATCGAAAACAAAGTAGCGTATATTACGTTCAATAGACCAGAAGTCTTTAATAGTTTCAATCGTGAAATGGCGTTAAGTCTGCAGTCTGTAATGGACGACTGCGAAACCAGTAACGACGTAAGAGCCATTGTACTTACTGGAAACGGAAAAGCATTTTGTGCTGGTCAAGATTTAAAGGAAGTCACAGATCCAGATCTAAATCCAGGATTCAAAAAGATTCTCGAAGAGCATTACAATCCAATAATTACAAGAATACGATCTATAAAAAAACCAGTGATAGCAGCTGTTAACGGTGTTGCAGCTGGAGCAGGAGCAAATATTGCATTGGCATGTGATGTCGTAATCGCTCATGAAAAAGTGAGCTTTATTCAAGCATTTAGTTTAATTGGTTTGGTTCCTGATAGTGCAGGAACTTTCTTTTTGCCACGATTAATCGGATTCCAAAAAGCATCAGCTTTGGCCATGTTAGGCGATAAAGTTTCTGCTGAAGAAGCTGAACGACTAGGTATGATTTACAAAGTTGTATCCTTAGAAAATTTCGAAGAAGAGATAAATAACATCGCTATTAAATTAGCGAATATGCCAACTAAAGCTTTAGGGTTTATTAAAGAATTATTTAATCAATCTATGACTAATACACTAGATCAGCAACTAGCTTTAGAGTCGAAATTACAAATTGAAGCAGCACAAAGTGAAGACTATGCTGAAGGTGTTGCCGCATTTATAGAAAAACGCAAACCAAATTTCAAAGGAAAGTAAATCATTTGGAGTAAGACTAATGTTGAAATGCAGAATAAAAAAATAAAATCGTTGAGAATTTCCGAAACCTTGGAGAAAATTTAGATTTTATTTTTAGGTTTTAAATCCGTGAAACAGGATTTAAAAATTCCTCATTTCAACTTGAATTTTTGGTTCGTTTTGTTTCAAGACAAAATGAACGTAAAGAAAAAATAAAAATAGTTTTGTTATTCAGTATAGACATTGAGCGAATTCGAAATGTAATACGGAATACATATTAAAAGAAAAAGAATGAACGTAGGAATAATAGGAAGTGGAACAATGGGAAGTGGTATAGCACAAGTGGCTTCTACTGCTGGTTGTAAAGTCAAATTATACGATACCAATCAAGCCGCTTTAGATAAAGCAAAAGCTGCTTTAGAAAAAATATTATTACGTCTTATCGAAAAAGGACGTATGGATTCCGAAGAGAAAGCGAGAATCCAATCTAATATCTCATATGTTGATAGTTTGAAAGCGTTAGCAGATTCAAACCTAACGATTGAAGCCATTATAGAAAACCTTGATATTAAACAAAAGGTATTTTCAGAATTGGAGAGTTATGTGGCTGACGATTGTATCATTGCATCCAATACCTCTAGTTTATCAATAGCTTCAATAGCAGCATCATTGCAAAAACCTGAGCGTTGTGTCGGAATTCATTTTTTCAATCCAGCGCCTTTAATGAAATTGGTTGAGGTGATTCCTGCGATTCAAACCTCAAAAGCTGTTTTAGATACTTGTATACAAATTATTTCCGATTGGAAAAAAGTTGTTGCTGTTGCAAAAGATACACCTGGTTTTATTGTCAATAGAGTCGCAAGACCATTTTATGGAGAATCACTACGTATTTATGAAGAAGGCCTTGCCGATTTTGTAACGATTGACTGGAGCTTAAAAACTTTCGGAGGTTTCAGAATGGGACCATTTGAACTCATGGATTTCATTGGTAACGATGTCAACTACACCGTAACAGAAACCGTATTTACAGCCTTTTATTTCGATCCAAGATACAAACCAGCATTTACACAAAAACGATTTGCAGAAGCAGGTTATCTGGGTAGGAAATCTGGAAAAGGCTATTATGATTACGATCAAAATGGAAAAGTCGTGCCTCGTCATTCTAAATTGGTTTCAGAATCCCAAAAGAATAAGCTAGGGCAAAACATATTCGATCGTGTATTAGTCATGCTTATAAATGAAGCTGCAGATGCTCTGTTTTTAAATATTGCTTCGGCTGAAGATATAGACAACGCCATGACCAAAGGGGTAAATTATCCTAAAGGATTATTGGCATGGGCTGATGAAAAAGGAATAGACTGGTGTGTTGAAAAATTAGATGCGCTATACGATGAATACCATGAAGATCGCTATCGCTGCAGTCCTTTATTGCGTAAAATGAATAGAGAGAATAAAACGTTTTTTAACAAAGCATAACGTCATGCTGAACTTGTTTCAGTATCCTATAATTAATAAAGCAGATGTCCACTTTTGTGGAAAATAAATATGAAAGGAGAACAGATTCCATATAAGATGTTAAGTCAAGATGCCTACAGCCAATGGCTAGGTATTGAGATTTTAGAATGTGAAATAGGACATTGTAAAGTAGCAATGACCATCAGGAAAGACATGCTCAATAGTATGAATAAAGCACATGGCGGAATAAGTTATTCTCTTGCAGACACCGCATTTGGTTTTGCAGCGAACACTCATGGTAAATATGCAGTGTCTATTGAAACAAGTATCAATCATATTGAAGCTTTAGACGAAGGTGATTATTTAGTGGCTGAATCAGTAATTGAAAAAGTAAATAAAAAGCTTGGGTTCAATATCATTGAAGTGAAACGTGGAGATGAATTAGTAGCCTTGTTTAAAGGTATAGTTTACAGAACTCAAAAAGATTGGCTTTAGTTCCCACGAAAGTGGTAAGCTCATGAATTTTGGTTAGAATTAATATTAACGGTAAAATAAAAAGATTCCCACTTTCGTGGGAATGACGCAAGCTTATGAAAGAAGCATACATCATAGACGGAATTAGAACACCAATAGGAAACTATAAAGGCACATTATCCGCTGTTCGTACAGATGATTTGGGAGCATTAGTAATTTCCGAAGTCGTAAAAAGAAATCCAAGCATTCCAAAAGAAGCTTATGACGATGTCATCATGGGTTGTGCTAACCAAGCAGGAGAAGATAATCGCAACGTTGCGAGAATGGCATCTCTATTAGCAGGGTTGCCATTTACGGTTCCTGGTGAAACAGTGAACAGATTATGTAGCTCGGGACTGTCGGCAATTATACATGCCAATCGCGCTATAAAAGCAGGTGATGGAGACGTATTTATTTCTGGAGGTGTTGAGAATATGACACGCGGACCATACGTGATTGCAAAACCTTCAACTGGGTTTGGTGGTGATTCAAAAATGTATGATTCTACTTTCGGATGGCGTTTTATCAATCCTAAAATGGAGAAACTCTACGGAACAGATAGTATGGGAAATACTGCTGAAAATCTAGTTGAAAAATATAATATTTCTAGAGAAGACCAAGATAAGTTCGCGCATTGGAGCCAAATGAAAGCAACCAAAGCGCAAGAGAACGGTCGCTTAGCAAAAGAAATCATAACCGTAGAAATTCCGCAACGTAAAAAAGATCCAATCCTGTTTTCAAAAGACGAGTTTGTAAAACCAACAACGACATTAGAAATTTTAGGAAAACTAAGAGCAGCCTTTAAAAAAGAAGGCGGAAGTGTAACCGCAGGAAATTCGTCTGGATTAAACGATGGAGCAGCAGCGACAATTATCGCTTCAGAAGATGCAGTAAAAAAATATAATCTAAAACCATTAGCAAGAATCGTAAGTTCTGCAGTGGTTGGAGTAGAACCAAGAATCATGGGTATTGGTCCAGTTCAGGCATCTAATAAAGCATTAGAAAAAGCAGGATTAACCATGGATGATATGGATGTTATTGAATTAAATGAAGCATTTGCAGCTCAAGCGTTGGCATGTACTCGTGCTTGGGGACTAGCAGATGACGATCCGAGAATAAATCCCAACGGTGGATCGATAGCTATTGGTCATCCATTAGGAGTTACAGGAGCAAGAATAGCCTATTCAGCAGCCTTAGAGTTACAAGAACAGAATAAAAAATATGCGTTGATTACAATGTGTATTGGCGTTGGACAGGGTTATGCTGCAATTATAGAACGGGTATAAAAGCTTGTCATTCCGCACGTGATGCGGAATCCATTATAAAGAAATCATATTATGAATAAGATTCAACACTACGTCCAAGGACAATGGACAACAGGAAAAGAAGAAGGAACACCAATTCTAGATGCAGTTACAGGCGAAGCATTCACTAGCGTTGCTATTGAAGGTCTAGATATTCCTGAAATTCTTAACTACGGAAGAACAAAAGGAGGAGAGCAACTTCGTAAAATGACCTTTCAAGAGCGTGGGAATATGCTCAAAAAGTTAGCCATGTATCTTAGCAAAAAGAAAGATGCCTTTTACGACTTAAGTTATAGAACAGGAGCAACCAAAGTAGATAGCTGGATTGATATCGAAGGCGGTTTCGGGAACTTATTCGCCAATGCTTCCTTAAGAAAACTATTTCCTAATCAACCCTATCACGTAGAAGGTGATGCTATCGATTTATCTCGTGGTGGACGCTTTATGGCACATCATATTATGGTGCCTAAAAAAGGTGTAGCAGTACATATCAACGCCTTTAATTTTCCAGTTTGGGGAATGTTAGAAAAATGTGCTGTGAATTGGATGGCAGGAGTGCCAGCTGTAGTTTTACCAGCACCTTCATCATCATATTTAGCAGAAGCTGTCGCAAGAGAAATTATTGCATCAGGGATTTTACCAGAAGGCGCCTTACAAATTATAAACGGAACTGTAAAAACTATTTTAGATACTGTAGAATCTCAAGATGTAGTCACTTTTACGGGTTCAGCAAGAATTGGAAGATTACTAAAGGCACATCCTAGATTAATTGAAGAGTCAGTGCCATTTACTATGGAAGCCGATTCGTTGAATGCTTCTATTTTAGGTGAAGATGCAGTTCCTGGAACACCTGAATTTGATTTGTTTATCAAAGAAGTTCGAAAAGAAATGACGGTTAAAGCTGGACAAAAATGTACAGCGATTCGCAGAATTATTGTACCTGAGAATTTAGTTGAAGATGTTCAGATTTCTTTGGGTAAAGCTTTAGATAAAATTACCATAGGTGATCCAAGACTAAAAGAAGTCAGAATGGGATCGTTGGTAAGTCATCAGCAAGTGCAAGCGGTTAGAGATTCAGTAAACGATTTATCAAAAGAAGCTCAAATTGTGTACGGAAGTTTAGATAACATTAAAACCATTGGAGCAGATGCTAAAAAAGGGGCTTTTATTAGTCCAATTTTATTGAGAGCAGACCATCCATTCGAAAACACAGTGATTCACGAAAGAGAAGCATTTGGACCAGTGAGTACCATAATGCCATATAAAAATTTAGACGAAGCTATTACACTTGCCCAAATGGGTAAAGGATCTTTAGTATCTTCTATTGCGACAAACGATGATAAAATTGCCAAAGACTACGTCATTAATGCTGCAAGTCACCACGGAAGAATTTTAGTGCTCAACAGAGAAAGTGCTAAAGAAAGTACTGGTCATGGTTCGCCTTTGCCGTATTTGGTTCATGGAGGTCCAGGACGAGCTGGAGGTGGAGAAGAAATGGGAGGCATGCGAGGCATTAAACATTACTTGCAACGTACCGCCATTCAAGGTTCTCCAACAACTATTACTGCAATCACTGGAATTTACCAGCAAAATGCCAAATATAAGGAGGCAGATCAGCATCCATTTAAATACTATTGGGAAGACATTCAACCAGGCATGTCGCTTAAAACACACAAACGTACATTCACAGATACAGATATCATCAACTTTGCAAATTTGACTTGGGATCATTTTTATGCACATACGGATATCACCTCGTTAGACGGAAGTATTTTCGAAAAAAGAACGGCTCATGGATACTTCATTATTTCAGCAGCAGCTGGATTATTCGTCTATCCAAATAAAGGACCTGTGGCCGCAAATTACGGATTAGAAGACTGCCGTTTTTTACGTCCTTTATATCACAACGATACCGTTTATGTAAGACTGACTTGCAAACAAAAAGTAGATCGTGATGTCGCTTCAGCTGAACATCCTAGTGGAATCGTCAAATGGTATGTTGAGGTGTTTGATGCAGAGGATGAATTGGTAGCAATCGCTACAATTTTGACTATGGTTCAAAAGAAACAAGAGGTGTTTACTGAAATGACGGACGATAAAATTGAAGAATTATTATCGCAATTAAAACCAGAAATGACTCCTAAATGGGGAATTATGACACCACAACACATGATTGAGCATCTCGAGTATACGTATAAAATTGCAGCAGGTGATATTCAAGATTTTGAAGTGTCAACACCAGAGAAGATTTTAGAAAAGGTTCATAATAGTTTATATAACTATGATAAGTTTCCGAAGAATTCAAGATTTCCTTTATTAGAAAAAGACACGCTCGATGAATTAAATCATGAAGATTTAGCCACAGCAATTGAAAAATTTAAAGCACAACGTGAAAAATATTTAGAATATTTCAAAGAACATCCAGATGCTAAATTAAACAATATGGTTTTTGGAGAATTAAATAGATATGAGTGGTATTTATTAGAACGTAAACATTTGAATCATCACTTCGAACAATTTGGATTAATATAAATTAAAACTAATGTCACCTCGAGCGGAGTCGAGAGGACTCATCAATAGATAAAATGATAAACATGAGTGACCCATACGTTAAACAAACGATAGAAAAGGAAGTTGCATACATAGAGTTCTTTCATCCTGCACATAACTCGTTGCCAGGAGATGTATTAGCGAAACTAGCAAATACAATAAAAGAAGCTGGAGAAAACGAAGACATTAAAGTCATCGTTTTAAAAAGTGGAGGTGATAGAACGTTTTGTGCCGGAGCAAGTTTTAAAGAACTTATCAATATTAATGACGCAGCAACAGGAAAAGTGTTCTTTTCAGGATTCGCTAATGTGATTAATGCGATGCGTAAATGTCCGAAGTTTATTATCGGACGTATCCAAGGAAAAACTGTTGGAGGAGGAGTTGGACTTGCGGCTTCAACCGATTATTGTATGGGAACAAAATTCGCAGCAATTAAGTTGAGTGAATTAAATATTGGTATTGGGCCGTTCGTTGTTGGGCCAGCAATTGAACGCAAAATGGGATTAAGTGCGATGTCACAAATTGCCATTGATGCGAATTCTTTTTATCCTGCAGAATGGGCAAAACAAAAAGGCTTATTTACACATGTATATGAATCAACAGAGGAACTTGACGATGCTGTAAAAACAACCGCAGAGCATTTGTGCACCTACAATACAGAAGCGATGATGGAAATGAAAAAAGTATTCTGGAAAGGCACTGATGATTGGGATGATTTACTAGCAGAACGTGCACAAACAAGTGGACGTTTGGTTTTGAGTGATTTCACCAAAGAAAAGTTAAAGGGATTTAAATAACAAGATTCCTGCCTTCGCAGGAATAGAAATATGATATACAAATTCAAAGGCTATACACCAGTTGTACACGAAAGTAGTTTCGTGCATCCTTTGGCTGCTGTAACCGGAAACGTCATTATTGGCAAAAACTGTTACATAGGTCCTGGTGCAGCGATTCGTGGAGATTGGGGACAAATCATTCTAGAAGATGGTGTTAATGTTCAGGAAAATTGTACAGTACACATGTTTCCGGGAAAATCAATTACGCTCAAAGAAAGTGCCCATGTTGGTCATGGAGCCATTATTCATGGCGCTAATTTGGGTAGAAATTGTCTCATAGGTATGAACACCGTCATCATGGATGATGCTGAAATCGGAGATGAAAGTATTGTTGGTGCTATGGCATTCGTAAAAGCCGAAACTATAATTCCGAGGCGAAGTTTAGTCGTAGGTAATCCAGCGAAAGTAATTAAAGAAGTAAGTGATGAAATGATAGCATGGAAAACAAAAGGCACACAATTGTACCAACAATTACCAGCCGACTGCCATGAGAGTTTAAAAGAAGTAGAGCCTTTAAGAGCCATTCCTAAACATATGAAAATACAAGAGGATGTCTATAAGACACTTCGTGATTTCATGAAAAAATAAAAATGTCATTCAGAGCGAAGCGAAGAGTCTTATATGAGATTGCCACGTCGTTTCTCTCCTCGCAATGACAGATAAAATTTGTCATTCCGCACTTGATGCGGAATCCATTAAGATAAGAAAAGACAATGTCGAAAGTAGAATTTAAAATGCCCAAATTAGGGGAAAGTATTACTGATGCAGCCATAATTACATGGTTCAAAAATGTGGGTGATACCATCGAAGAAGATGAAATGCTTTTGGAAGTCGCTACAGATAAAGTAGATTCTGAAGTGCCTTCGACAGTTTCCGGAGTTATTGAAGAAATTTTATATGACGCTAATGATGTTATAAAAATTGGAGAAACTATTGCTATTATCAAAACAGATGGTAAAGCTTCGGTATCAAAAAAGTCGACTAAAAAAGTAGATACTAAACCTGAAACAAAGAAAGTTGAAAAATCAAAAAAGAAGCGGACTATCATCCCGAGTGCAGCTGAGGAATCTCAATCGAAGTCGTTTTCAGTGTCTAATAGTAACGCTTTCTTTTCGCCCTTAGTCATTAAAATAGCAAAAGAACATCATATCAGTTTTGAGGAGTTGGCAAGAATTCCTGCAACTGGCCACGAAGGGCGTTTACGTAAAAGTGATGTGTTTCAATACATTGAAGATGGGAGACCATTTAAATTTGCGCAAGCTGTTGCGCAACAAGATCCAACAGCATATCGTATTCCGCAATTAAAGTTTGACAAAGGCAAAGGAAAAGTGATTGAGATGGATCGCATGCGTCAAATGATTGCAGATCATATGGTGTATTCGAAACATACATCACCTCACGTTACAGCTTATGTTGAAGCCGATATGACCAATATGGTAAACTGGAGAAATGCGAACAAAATTCCTTTCCAAGAGAAACATGGAGAGCGTTTAACTTTTACACCATTGTTTGTTGAGGCTGTTGCAAAAGCTGTAAAAGATTTTCCAAATATCAATGCCTCAGTGGATGGCAATAAAATTATTGTAAAAGAGAACATCAATATTGGTATGGCAACCGCACTGCCTAGTGGAAATCTAATAGTTCCAGTGGTTAGAAATGCGGATACAAAAGACTTGAAAACGCTGGCAGCTAATGTTAATGAGCTAGCCAATAAAGCTCGAGAGAATAATTTAAAAGCAGACGATATTCAAGGGAGTACATTTACGATTTCTAATGTTGGAACCTTCGGAAGTGTCATGGGAACACCCATTATAAATCAACCAGAAGTGGCTATTCTTGCTTTAGGAATTATAAAAAAACGACCAGAGGTTATCACTACTGAAAAAGGCGATGAAATCGCCATTAGGAGTATGATGTATTTATCATTATCATTTGATCATCGTGTTGTTGACGGTTTTCTAGGTGGAAGTTTTGTGCGTCGTGTTGCTGATTATTTTGAGCAATTTGATATGAATAGAGAAATTTAATGAAGCTGTCATTCAGAGCAAAGCGAAGAATCTAACTAGAGATTACCACGTCGTTTTATCCTCAGAATGACAAACGAAATAAATAAAATGGATTCCTGCCTTCGCAGGAATTAGAGATATGAATAAAGAGATACTAAAAAAAGGATTTTCAAAACTCTGCACAGCGAAAGCTATGGCAGAATTATACGAAGCAAATTTCAAACAAGTTTCAAAATATGTACATGCCACATCAAGAGGTCATGAAGCGATTCAAATTGCATTAGGAATGCAATTACTACCTCAGGATTATGCGTTTCCGTATTACAGAGATGATGCGATGCTGTTGTCATTTGGATTAGAACCTTATGATTTAATGTTGCAATTATTAGCTAAGAAAGCCGATCCGTTTTCCGCAGGAAGAACTTATTATGCGCATCCGAGTTTAAAGGATGATGATAAACCTAAGATTCCTCACCAATCGTCGGCAACTGGTATGCAAACCATTCCGGCAACAGGAGTTGCGATGGGAATGCAGTATAAAGAATTACAAGGTTTAGACGATGACGCAGCGAAACTGTCACCTCGAGCGGAGACGAGAGGTCTGAAACCCATAACTGTTTGTAGTTTAGGAGACGCGTCCGTAACCGAAGGTGAAATTGCAGAAGCCTTTCAAATGGCAGCCTTAAAGCAAATGCCTATTTTATATTTAGTACAAGATAATGGTTGGGATATTTCAGCTAATGCTGCTGAAACGAGAGCACAAAATGCGTTTGAATATGCACAAGGGTTTCATGGTTTAGAAGCAGTTTCAATTGATGGAGCCAACTTTATTGAGAGCTATGAAGCTGTTGAAAAAGTCATAGCCACTATCCGAAGAGAGCGTCGACCATTTTTGGTACATGCTAAAGTGCCCTTATTAAATCATCATACGTCTGGAGTACGCATGGAATGGTATCGTGATGATTTGGAAGAAGCAAGATCACGTGATCCTTATCCAGTACTTAAACAACAATTATTAGATAACGGATTTTCTTCTGAAGATATTGATGCTATTGAAAATTCTGCGAAAGCGAAAGTTGAAAACGATTTTAAAGAAGCATTAAAAGCAGAAGATCCGAAGCCAGAGGATTTATTTACGAACGACTTTGTGCCAACGCCAATTACTGAAGAAAAAGGAACTCGTGAGCCCGAAGGAGCAGATAAAGTAGTTATGGTAGACTGTGCACTGTTCGCTGTTGAAGAGCTTATGCGAAAGCACAAAGAGTGTCTGCTTTATGGACAAGATGTTGGAGGGCGACTTGGAGGTGTGTTTAGAGAAGCAGCAACCTTAGCTCAAAAATTTGGTGATGACAGAGTGTTTAATACACCAATTCAAGAAGCCTTTATTGTAGGTTCAACGGTTGGAATGAGCGCTGTTGGATTGAAGCCAATAGTAGAGGTTCAATTTGCCGATTATATTTGGCCAGGACTCAATCAGTTATTTACTGAAGTAAGTCGTAGTTGCTATTTGTCTAATGGGAAATGGCCTGTAAGTATGATTCTGCGTGTACCTATTGGAGCTTATGGTAGTGGAGGACCTTATCATTCTTCTTCCGTTGAAAGTGTGATAACGAATATTCGCGGAATTAAAATTGCCTATCCAAGTAATGGTGCCGATTTAAAAGGTTTGATGAAAGCCGCATACTATGATCCAAATCCAGTGGTGATTTTAGAACATAAGGGCTTGTATTGGTCAAAAGTGCCTGGAACGTTAACGGCAACATCTGTAGAGCCTTCAGAAGATTATGTGTTACCATTCGGTAAAGCTTGGGTCTTACAAGAAATTTGGAAGCAGGACGATGTTGAAACTTTAACGATTGTCACTTACGGAATGGGCGTACATTGGGCGTATAATGCTTCGGGAGAATTAGGAATGCGAGATCAAATTGAAATTATCGATTTAAGAACCTTGTTTCCTTTAGATGAAGACACAATTATGAAATCTGTAGAGAAAACAGGAAAGTGTTTGGTGGTTACTGAAGAGCCTTCTAATAATAGTTTTGCCAGAGCTTTAGCTGGGAAAATACAAGAAGCATGTTTTAAATATCTAGATGCACCAGTCATGACGATTGGTAGTGAAAACATGCCAGCAATACCTTTAAATTCAACTTTAGAACAAACGATGATTCCTTCTACGAAAAAAGTAAAAGCTAAAATTGAAGAATTGATTGATTATTAGTATTCTTAAAAATATTACATTTAAGTATCTCAAATTTTGTATATTTCACTTTAATTTTATTTAACTGTATTATGAAAAAAAATATTTTACTTATCGTCGCAGCTTTGTTTCTGTTTTTAGGGAATCAATCCTTAACTGCACAGGCTAAAATGAAAAAAGAGACAAAAACTATGAGTGCGGAACGATCTATGATTGCAAGCCAATCTGAGATCAACGCAAAAAAAATGACAGCTAGTTTAACTCGTCCTCTCGGTTTAAATCAAGAACAGCAAGAAAAGGTGTATTCGCTTTTTCAAAAGACTGAAGAAAAAATGAATAGAGCCAGCGTTGCAACCAATACCCAAGAGCTAGAGGCTAAACAGGCTCAAATGGATAAGTATATTATGTCTGAAATGAAAGAAATTTTAACTGACGAGCAGTATAAAGAATACTTAGACTTAGCTAAAGACTTATAAATCTAAATTTGATTTAAAAAAAGTGACCATTCGACTAAGCTAAATATTCGAGTGGTCACTTTTTTTATATGTTATATTCAGATAAAGGTTTGGTGAATTTTTCCGGATCTGCTGCTAAGTGATAGCGAGGGTCGTCAATATCTTCAACAACAACTTCCTTAAACTTAGGACTCCCCTTATAAAGTAAAACCTTACAATCTTCACTTAGATGTCTCAATTTTATAGATTTCCCTTCGGCTTCATACCTATTAACCAAGTTAAAAATAGCTTCTAAAGCAGAATGGTCACTTACTCTAGATTCTATAAAATCTATTTCAACATGCTGTGGGTCATTTTTAACGTCAAACTTTGCATTAAAATTTTGAATAGAACCGAAGAAAAGAGGTCCCCAGATTTCATAGGTTTTGGTACCATCAGGCTGAATGCGTTTACGAGCTCGAATCATAGTGGCATTTTTCCAGGCAAACACAAGTGCCGAGATAATAACACCAGCAATCACTGCAACGGCTAAATCTTTCCAAACCGTTATTGCAGATACAGCGATTAAAACAATAGCATCTGATAACGGGATTTTTCTAATAATTCTGAAACTACTCCAAGCAAACGTTCCAATCACCACCATAAACATAACACCAACTAATGCTGCAATCGGGATTTGTTCAATTAAAGGCGCTCCAAATAATACAAAGCATAATAATGCTATTGCTGCGACGGCTCCTGATAAGCGTCCACGTCCACCCGAGTCTACGTTAATTATAGATTGTCCAATCATAGCACATCCACCCATGCCTCCAAAAAGGCCGTTTAGCATATTCGCACCACCTTGAGCGATACATTCGCGGTTTCCATTGCCCCTGGTTTCAGTCATTTCATCAATTAAATTGAGTGTCATAAGTGATTCTATCAATCCAACTGCGGCAAGAATAAATGCTGTAGAAAAAATTAAATCCCAATGGCCAGCTAATGTTCCGAAAAGACCAAAAATTTGATCTTGAAATGTAGGTAATCCGCCTTCTAAGCCTTTTCCACCACCTTCTTGAATAAACGAACCTACGGTGCTCATTTCAATACCTCCAAAAATAGTAATACATGCTACAACGATTATCGCAATTAAAGCCGCAGGAATTTTCTTAGTGAGTTTTGGTAAACCATACATGATTCCCATTGTTAACCCAATAAAACCTAACATTTTCAAAAGGTCTACATTTGTAAATAGATGTGAAAACCACTCTGATGTATTATTTAAAATTGAAATATCTTTTGGAACTGCATTAGGGAATAAACCCAATTGAGATAGGAAAATTACTATCGCTAATCCGTTAACAAATCCCATCATTACGGGATGCGGAATAAGACGAACAAATTTCCCTAGTTTAAAAACACCAGCTAATATTTGAATACCTCCAACTAACAATAAGGTTATAAAAAGCCATTGCAAACCAAGGTTTTCAATAGGTACTTCTAAATTGATACCAACATCATTTCCTTTTTGTATTAAATGAACCATAACTACAGCCATTGCTCCTGTAGCACCAGAAATCATACCAGGGCGACCACCAAATAGAGCTGTTACTATTCCCATCATAAAGGCTCCGTAAAGACCAACTAAGGGATCTATTCCGGCAACAAATGCAAATGCAACAGCCTCGGGCACTAAAGCTAAAGCTACAGTGAGGCCTGATAGAATATCATTTTTTGGGTTTTGAGTAAAGTTTTTTCTTGTCTTTTGGCCTAATATCATAATATCTGTCTTTAAAAGGCGGCAAATATAGGGTTTTAGAAATGAAGAATAAAATATTGCTTTTTTTAGATAAAAAAAGCATCTATAAATAGTTTATAGATGCCTAATGTTTTCAAATTTAAAGCTGTTATTGACTGATTTCTGGCGGGTATTTTTCCATGACTTTAGACACGAATTCGTTGATACGTTCTTCTTTCTTTTCAATATTACGGGACAGATATCCTGTACCCATACCTTGCCATATCAATTCTCTCTTTTTTGCATCGATAAGATCTATAAATAGCTTTCCTTCTGTACTAGTTGATACCATTGGTTGGTTGTTCCAACCCCAACCCCAACCTGGTCCATAGCCTCCCCAGCCCCAAGCTCCAGCGCCCCAGTTATTATTGTAAACATCTACGCGTTGTTGAGATTTGGTAAATATGCTTACTAAAATATCTGGATTTTCAGACTTCGTATAACCTTGGGCTAATAATTCTCTTTCTATAGCTCTCAAGAATCTACGTTTATCAATATCGCTAATTTCTGCTTTGTCAATTCCCGTTTTAAAAAAAGCAAAGGTTTTGTAGCTATTAAAATCGGCTTCTTTATCATAGTCTGCAGCCACTTTTACAGAACTACAAGAGGTGATGATTATAGCAATCATCAAAATTGGTAATAATTTGAGTAAGTTTTTACTCACGTCACTCATATTGAATAAGTGTTCGTGAACATTTTTTAAATGTTTCATATTCATTTTTTTTTTATTTGAGTAGTCATAACGAGTTTAATAAATTTTCATCAACACTATTAGGAAGGGTAACTTTTAAATTAGGTTCCATTTCCATAGCCCGTTTAATTGCAAATTCTGCACCTGGGTTTCTCGCCCAACTTCGTCTTGCGATTCCGTTGTTAACATCCCAAAAAAGCATTGATTTTAAACGATTTGACGCTTCTTTACTACCATCAAGAACCATACCAAATCCGCCATTAATAACTTCTCCCCATCCAACACCTCCACCATTGTGAATGCTTACCCAAGTGGCACCTCTAAAACTGTCTCCAATAACATTTTGGATAGCCATATCCGCAGTAAATCGGGAACCATCGTAAATGTTACTGGTTTCGCGATATGGCGAATCAGTTCCTGAAACATCGTGATGATCACGACCTAAAATAATGGTTTCTATAAGATTGTTTGCAATAGCATCATTAAATGCTTGGGCTATTTTCATACGACCTTCGGCATCCGCATATAGAATTCTAGCTTGAGAGCCTACAACGAGTTTATTTTCTTGAGCTCCCTTTATCCATTGGATATTGTCTGCCATTTGCTGCTGAATGTCTTCAGGAGAATTCTTTTTTATGTCTTCTAAAACCTTACAAGCTATAGCGTCGGTTTTTGCTAAATCCTCTGGTTTTCCTGATGCGCAAACCCATCTAAATGGTCCAAAACCGTAATCAAAGCACATAGGTCCCATAATGTCTTGTACGTAACTTGAATATTTGAAATCAATACCATTATCAGCCATTACATCTGCTCCAGCTCTAGACGCTTCTAAAAGAAAAGCATTTCCGTAGTCAAAGAAATAGGTGCCTTTTGCAGTATGTTTATTTATGGCAGTGACGTGACGTCGTAAGCTGTCTTGAACTTTTTCTTTAAATAATTCTGGATTATTTGCCATCATCACATTGGCATCTTCAAACGATATATCAGCAGGGTAATAGCCTCCAGCCCAAGGGTTGTGAAGTGAGGTTTGATCACTTCCTAAATCGATATGTATATGAGCTTCATCAAAGGTTTCCCATACATCAACAATATTTCCTAAATAGGCTATTGAGATGGTTTCTTTTTTAGTTTGTGCTTGACGGACTCTTTTTACTAATGTATTTAAATCGCATATCTTCTCGTCTATCCAACCTTGATCTAATCGTACTTGTGTTATTTTTGGATTCACTTCAGCGCAAACGGTGATGCAACCTGCAATGTTTCCTGCTTTTGGTTGTGCTCCAGACATGCCGCCAAGTCCAGAGGTGACAAAAATATGTCCTTTCGGCACTTTTTTTATTTTTCTGAAGGCATTCAAAACAGTAATGGTTGTGCCGTGTACGATGCCTTGCGGACCAATATACATGTAGCTTCCTGCTGTCATTTGTCCGTATTGTGTGACACCAAGTGCATTAAATTTTTCCCAATCGTCTGGTTTAGAATAATTAGGAATCATCATACCATTAGTAACCACAACTCGAGGTGCTTCAGTATGACTAGGGAATAAGCCCATTGGATGTCCAGAATACATCACGAGTGTTTGCTCACCTGTCATTTCCGACAAGTATTTCATAGTCAAACGGTACTGAGCCCAATTTGAAAATACAGCACCATTTCCGCCATAAGTAATCAATTCATGAGGATGCTGCGCTACTGCATGATCTAAATTATTTTGTATCATGAGCATAATTCCTGCTGCTTGCTGAGATTTTGCTGGATATTCATGAATAGGTCTAGCGTACATTTTGTAATCGGGACGAAGACGATACATATAAATTCTTCCGTAGGTGTCTAATTCATTTTTGAATTCTGATATTAATTCAGCGTGATGAGATTTATCAAAGTAGCGCAATGCATTTTTTAAGGCTAATTTTTTTTCTTCAGAAGACAAAATAGCTTTGCGTTTAGGCGCATGATTAATAGAAGCATCATAAGGTTTGGGTTGTGGTAACTGGTTTGGAATACCTTCTGTTATTTGTTCTTGAAAAGAGATATGTGCTGTTTGCATTACTTTTTTTTTAATTTATTGTCGCCTGTCCTGAGCGCAGTCGAAGGGTCAAAACCATAAGGGCAATGTCTACATCCGCTTTCGCAACAATAGCCTCTTTTTAAGAGGTATTGTTCTGTAAAACAGCGATAGCCTTCAGGTGTGATATAATAATCACCTTCTTCTAAAGGAATGATTTTCTTCATATCTTACAAAGATAATGTAAATTGGATTGATTTTTGAAATCCATAAACGATGATTTTAATCTCTAAATACTTAGTGCCTCAAGGTTATCTAGGAATTGCAATTTTTCCATTTGTTTTTCTAAAACACAAGTGTTTGAAAAACGATGTCATTTTAGTTAACCATGAAAAAATTCATTTACAACAGCAATTAGAACTCCTAATTATTCCATTTTACTTTTGGTATGCTGTGGAGTTTCTTATTCGTTTTTTAATGTATAAAAACTGGAATAAAGCCTACACACATATGTCATTTGAACGAGAAGCTTATATACATGAAAAAGACCTCAATTATTTAAAATCAAGGCCTTTTTGGAATGTTGTCAATTTTATTAGAGTTTAATTTTTTAAGACTATTTTTTGAGCCTTAGATTGACCGTTTATTAGTGTTGCCTTTACAATATAGGTGCCAACAGATAAGTTGTGGTCATTTAAAATGAATTCCGATTGATTAATTGAATGCCTATCAAATAACACGCGACCCAAAAGGTCATATACAATAACATTTTGAATTAAACTGTGTTCAGAATTTACTTTGATATAGTTACTATTTGGAGCCATAATCGTTAGTCCTGATCCTAGCTCTAATTCATTTAACCCTAGGGTTTCATTGGTGTATCTCAAAATAAACCGGTCTGAATAATCTACAACTTCAGTTTCATTAAATGTATATGGTGCAGCTCTTAAATTATGTATAACTCCAGCATATGTATCTTCTAAATAAATACTTTGGTTTTCATCTAAAAATAAGCCATCCAAATTGCTAATCACAATACTATATTGTCCAGCTTGTGGAATTACTGTTCCTAATGGAACTTGATCGTTTTGATCAAAAGGGAGTGCACGTCCTTGAATTATCATGCGTTCATCTCCAATGTTAGAATAGAGACTCAAGCTATTAACTTCTCTGTTGTAGGCATCAAACAAGCGATCCTTTTCTTGAGTAGCACCTTCAATATAGCCTACTAAAATACTTGAAGCTGTTCCGTTTGAATCAATTAAATTTAACCAGATACGATTTTTCTCAATAGCATTAGTCTCAACTGAAGATTCATTTGAAATTCTATAAAATTCAGTATTGCTATGCGTTCGATCTCGCATGCTATTATTAAAGGTAACACTACCAGTTTCGTTGTCATTTAAGGCCAATACAAAGAAGCCTTGTCCTGACCCTATTTTTCCATTAAAAATAGGGTTTGGATTAGAAATACCAGTTAGATTATAAGTAATATAATCCAAAGGACTATAGGTTATTTCGAAATCATCATAGAATGAATCGCCATTATTTCCAATTGCGGTACCATGCGTCCAAATATGAACGGCACCTTCTATTATGGAATTATTAGGATGAGTTAAAAAGGTATCTGCATCTAAAGCCGATGGGTAAGGATTTCCTAAAAGGTTCCAATTGTCATCTAAAGCCGTAACGTTTAACGCATCGACACCATAGGGATTGTACGTAAAAGGACCACCTGAATAATTACCGCTACTCAATGCTTGTGTAATTACACCATTGTTCGGGACACCTTCAAAAGTAGCCGTTGCTGTGGCTATTGTAGTAGGATGGTTAGTTGGTCCTCGAACAATATAACCTTTACCTTCAGTCATAGCACCCGAACTTATCGGATCCCAAGTTCCAACAATAACAGGTACATTACCTGGTGGAGGCCCTGTGTAAGGTGTTGCTTGAGTTGGTATCCATTGAAAAATTTTATTTGTAGGTGTAAATGCACCATAAACATTAGAGACATCAAAGTTTTCTACAGGACTAGACCAATAGACATAGTCTAAATTTCTAATCTCAGTATTTCTGTTAAGCGTTATATTTCCACTATTTAGAGCCGAAGGAAGTATAGCTGTAGAACTATCATACACCTGGATTAAACTGGCATCATCTTCAACTGTGAGTACACCAGTGCCTTGGATATCTATAAAATCTTGAATGGTTAAGGAGGATGCAAAGTTATTTGCATCTGTATCCGATGTTAAAGTTAGGCTTGCACCAGGTTCAATTATTAGGTTACGGCCATCGCCATTATCATTATCATAAATCACAGGGTCATTCCCAGTTACTGGAATAAACACACAATCACTTGCGGTAGGAATAGCATCGTCAGACCAATTTAAGGGCTCCATCCAATCGTTAGTCGCTTCAGAGCCATCCCAAATTTTTGTACCAGACACCAGAACCGAGATTTCTTCAAATCTACTTAAGGTTGTACCATCACAAAAATTATAAATTACCTCAGCCGTATAAATTGTATCAGATGAAGGTATAACTGTAATATTATCGTTGTTTCCCAAGGCATTTAATCCCACTGTTGTGCCGCCATTTGCCGAGGCAGAACCTTCATACCAAGTTAAATCTGAAATAGAACCCAAACCTCCACCTGATGGAGTAAATCGCCATGCCTCTTGAGTAACGGTCCAGTTGGCATCTAAACTATTTCTGTTTGGAGCAGCCAAACCTGTTGTGGCATTATTCTGAATTGCTACCGTTGCATTACCATCATTCCAAAAAACAGTATTTTTTTCTTCAATATAAATTTCTATTACATTACTATGTTCATATAAAACTATCATTCCAGTAAATAGAATAGAGTTGTTAGCAAACATAGGAACATCGTGCCAAGAAATGATAAAGGCCCTTTCACCAGTATCTAGGGTAATTGTTTCATATCCTACTTCTCCACCTTGGGTTGGGTTAATGTCATGATGTACGCCATATATAGATCGACCAAAAAATTGTGGTCCACCGAATCCGTCTGCGTTGATTGCACTTGGTACGTTCCAGTCATTCACATAGCCACAATTTGATCCGGCTAAAAAACTTTCGAAAGATATAACACCATTAGCATTTGCTTGTAATTGCGATAAAGCATTTGATGTAACATTATCATAAAAACAAAAATCAAAACCCAAAGGTACTGTTGGAGACCAAGTATCATCGTTGAAAGTTGAAAACTGATTTGCTAAACAGTCAAACTGGTAAGGAGGATTATAGGCTATATTAGCAACATTATAATCACTCGGATCTCCTAATTGTAAATAAGTAGCCTCAAGATCTACGCTACTTGAGGTTCCACAAGAAGCAGTAGAAGGATTATTACCATTCGAATCAAGCACTACAAGATTTGGTAAACCAAGAGGTGAAATCCCTGTTCCTGGTCCAGGAGTACAGTTTGGTGTAGTACATGTTAAACTAAGGTTGAAATTTCCCGTTACAGGACCAGCATTCCAATTTGCAACATAAATGTAATAATCGGTCAGATTAGTCGTTATGAATGAATAGGATTCAGTACCACCCACGACATCTTGACAAGTAAGGTTGGTCAGTGTTCCACATCCACCTTGCAATACTGCTAATTCAGTATCATAACCTCCAAGACCTGTGAGGTTGACGGTATAGTTGTTTCCATCTCCTACAAAATGATACCAAACACCATAGTCACTCATAGTACATCCCGAGACATTGGCTACAGTGCCAGCTACTCCATTTGTCGTTCCAGAAATTGATTGTCCACAGGTAATATCTACTGCAGAAGCACAATCTATATTAGTTGGAGGAGAAGGTCCTTCGGAAACACAAATATCAAACGTTCCATTATTATTATTGCCAAATTCCCAAACGCGAATGTAGATCGTTTCACCAGGAGTTAAACCGGTTCTTGTAATAGATGACATTGCGCCGTTTGCGCTACCGTCATCGTCGCACTCTATTTCAGTTAAAGTTAGTGTAGGGCAAGTTCCAGTTACGGAGTAGATAGCCATGCCACTGTCTAATATCACACCTGTATCTGTATCTACAGTAATAGACCCATTTGCAGGAACGGTTGTGCTGAACCAAACATCGCCACCTTGGTAAAAACCACAACTAGGAGCAGGGACTCCAGTTGTTGCTG